>APMI01010680.1_pt1 | contig 13360 bp, 7 predicted proteins | sample 667938 | NCBI WGS metagenome assembly APMI01 (sample SAMN01084076, study PRJNA167559) | wastewater metagenome | biome: Wastewater | place: Denmark: Ejby Moelle, Odense | collected 2011-11-28 | reverse complement strand
CTCTAATTTTCACAGGGCATATTCAAGTAACTTGTCAACTTAATTTTGTACAGTGCTAATTTTATATTTTATTATAATCGTTTGTGCTGCTGAATTGAGAGGATTCAATGATAAATAAAGGACTAATAGTGCTGGCAATAGGCTCAATTGTGATCGCTGCCATATCATTCTTCAAATTGACTCAACAACGCAACAAAAGTAAAGCATAATAAAAGGACAGTAAAAAGACTAACAGAGGTGATAAGAAACAAAACAATTTACTTCGCGAAAATGATAATTTTGCTTAAAATTCCTAATTAGATAACAGTAGTGAAGATAGAACTTTATACGATAGCGATATTGGATAAACTCAACCGTATAAAATAATCCTAAAGAAGCCAGAGCTTAATTCCGATATCGATCATTTAAGTTATAGCATATTGTTGAGCTTGAATAAAAGTAAAGGATATGAAGGAGTTGTAAAAATGAAAATTATTAGCAATAAGACCCCATTAAAAAATAAGAACCTATATATTGATGCAATGGTTAGCTCCATATTGTACTTGTCAGTTAATCATAAGCGCATCCCATAGGAATAACTACTTTTCCGCAATCATCAAATTCTAATAAAGAAGGAGTGGATGCTAAACAGTGAAAATTTGATTGAAATAGTATTCGCCAATAAGTATGCATTCATGGGGGATGGGTTAACTTGTTACTTTCCTCTCGATTAATTCAATAAGTATTCCCTCAAAGGTCAAGTGCTTTACACTCGAAACGGCATGGAAAAGGTTGCACGTATATTTCCATGCTTGAACATTTTAAATAATTGTGATGTTTCCCTGTAGGTGCTGCACCCAAACGGCTTTAACACTGAGAGTAACAACCACAAAGTGGAAATGAAGATAGCAACTAAGAAGGACTATCCGAACTATGAGTTCATGTTCTACGCAAATAACAAAGCACTAAATAATTCATATCGTTTGAATAATTCTGCAATTACATAGAGTAACAGCTACAGATCGACTGATGAGATAGTGAAAGCAAAGTCTCAATTTTCTACTGCTAAACTAAATACAATACATGATTTTTTCTTGTTCTCCTCAGCCATAGTTGAAGTCAGGCCAGGAGTAGTTTTAGGGAGTTCCACAGCTTCGATGACATCATCGACAGATACAGTGCTAAAGGATATACTTATTAGATACTTCACTAAAGAGCATTTAGTTAAGAAAGCATCATCATTTTTAAACATATTAGAGTCCCAAATTGTTGAAATATTCAGTAAGATAGATGAATACAAGAAAGTGCATAAAACACAACTCAAATACCAGGGTAAAATAGATATATTCTTCATTGATGATCTCAAGGCAGAAGGCGATTTCTACAGCGGGTCTATTCTGCTTAATGAGAAAACTATTGAGCGAGGCATGATTGACAGAAGATTGTACTTTTTATTGTGTCGAGCATTCGTAGGCATGGGAATGCTCATCAAGAAGCATGATAGCCTACTCACTCTCGAAGGCCTCTTTAAATTGAACGAACTCACTCTTGAAATTTTTACTTAGTGTACCGACTTCATTTATGTAAAAAACAAGGAGTACGAAAATATTAGAGACTATTGCTCATATCTTACCAAAATGGTCGAGGAAAACAAATTGAACAATAAAATTATCTTAAGTGAAGAAGAAGAGTAAGAATTAAATATGAGGTATTGGATTATGGAGTACTATGAAAAGTAATGCAGGTATTTTGTTAAAGATTTTACTAAAGTCAATAACTATATCAGTATTAATGTTAGAAATGCCATATAAAATGTAACTAAGCTATCTGCAGAAGAATACTGGACATTTTTTGTAGCTAGATATCCTTTTATTTAGTTTAATGTCTCTGAAGTATTAATTAAAATTGCACTCAAAAGTAAAGGAGTGCCGACTGCAGATGCTGAGCTTAAGTACGCGAAAGATAACTTCATTAAAAGCAAATATTATATAAAATTCTTCACTGAGAAAGAAATTCAAAATGATCTGAAAAGATTCATCGAGTTGGGTACTCACGGAGTATAGAAAATTTTACCTTTTATTAAGATAAAATAGAGTTACTTGACTTGTATTCCACAGAGACTATAAGGATACCTATATGCAAAATAGAACAGACTGGATAGTAAAAAACTGTACGAGCAATTTAAAAAGTAAGCATTAGTTTATTTAGATACAATGAAGGAAACAACTTCCACCACATTTCTGCACTGAGGAGAGAAATGAAGCGGATTAGACTTCTGGCTAGAGACAGTATCGAATATGTCCGTAGGGATATCCATTGTGGATTGATGGGTTGGAAACTGCTACAGAAGTTGAGCATCTACCCTCAAGATTAAATGACATTTCAACTTGTTAATAGACTCGAGAAAATTAAGGGAAAGCAAAGAATGTAAAGAAGGGCCACGTCTCTTGTAGATGCTGAGTAAGAAGCAAAAAGACTAGAGAAGCTATTAGAAGATAGTGAGAAAATAGACAATTGATTAATATATTTAAATTATAGTTTCTGGCTCAGTTTAGTGATTTGCACAACACATAGCTACTTTACTGGAGTATAATTGATATGATATTGAACAAACTCGATAATTTGAGTAGAGTAATTAGAAATTTTTAAATAATAGAAACTTTAGAATGTTCTTAGTGAGAGACTTCTCAAAGTAGAACCTAAAGAAAGAACCAACAATATTCCAGACTCTTCGATCATGTACTTCTGAGAAGAGGCTGCTTGTGTTTCCACCTCCTAACGAATATTTGCGAGTGGGTTCATACAAGTATCGAGAGCAGGACCTGTTGGGCAAGGGCTTCAGCAGCAAGGTCTATAAAGCCAATCACATTAGCAATAGTGAAGATAGATATGCAATTAAAGTCATAAATCTGAAGAAATTCAAAGCTTCAAACATATCTATGCTTGAAAGTTAGATCGAAGTGCATCGAACCTTAAGTCATCCTAATGTAGTGCAGTTCTACGACGCTTACAAAACCTAGAATTATTACTATATAATCACATAGTACTGTCCCCATGGCGATCTTATGGAACTCCTGAATCAAAAGAAAAAAATAGAATAAAGTAAAGCGCAACATATTATCGAACAGATCATTGAAGGTTATATTTATCTTACCAAGAAGAGTGTGCTACATCGGGATTTGAAACCAGCGAACATATTTAGAAACGGAGAGACATGGAAGATCGGAGATTTCGGATTTTCAACTGTCTGTCGATCTTAGTCCTTTTATGACAAAATTAACGTAGGCACTCCACTCTATATGCCTATCTAATCACTTAAAAATAATAAATACTCGCACAAATCGGATATTTTTGCGATTGGTATTATTTTATATGAAATGCTAACTGGTAGAACTCCATGGGAGTGCAAGACCGAAAAAGAGTTGATCAGCAAAATGAGAGCAGAGAGAATGAGGATACCTGATGTAAAAAGTCAATAACTAAGAAAATTAATGGAGAAAGGATGCGAAATAGATGAGAATTTAAGACTTTCAGTAAGCGAACTGCAAACAATTGTGAATCCAGCTTGCGCATTTACAAACCCATAGTAAAAATAGAATGAAAGAAAATCTCTTAAGAATATGTTATCGATGAAATGTTTATTAAAAGAAGTGCCAAAATCACCAATGAGTTAGGTCTCCAAAAACACAACTTTAGTACTGTGCAGCAATAAAGACATAATTTCTAATCCATCAACTGCAACATGCACCACAACATGCACTATGCTTGAACCTAGTACTGAGGTGAGCGAAAAGTCAGACAGTCACAGAGTAAAGTAGAAGGAAAATAGTATTGAAGTCAATAACAAAATGCTGCTTCAGCAGCTGCAATTTTGTAGATTGATTTACTATATGACAAAAAATATGAAATACTTCCCTCTCACAGATCAAAAGACAAAAAGCTTTCTCACTCTGACTCTCTTCAAGCACTTGCTAAGATGCGTAAAGCAACTCGAGGAACCTAATCAAAACTTTCCAGGCCAGTTTGCCAATTTCGAATTGTGCGAAAAAGATAGAGAGTACAAAAAATTGCTGGAGGAAGTAAAAAGCTACTCAAAGAGATACGAAAAAGAGTACTTAGATATTTTGAAGAACACATAGATTTCAGTAATTCGAGCAGTGAACAAGAAGTTTCCATAACTGTCTTATAACTCAGCCCTAGGGGAAAACTTTTATAGAACATACTTGTGCTATTTCACGAGTATTTTACGACTTTTAAACCACTAAATTGCAACAAAATAGTCAAACTAGGGTGATAAATTTATGTCGGCTGCTTCATATCAGTCTATGGAATCGCTGTACTCCTATTGCTTAGGCATCTAGGAAAAACTGAAGTCATGTGAATGTCGGAAAGTTGAAGCTCTAGTAAACTTCAACCAAAAAGTTGTGATGGACTATCGCAATAGTAAGCTGGAAATAAAAGACTACGAGCTGGCCAGAGAAAAATATAAAAGATTCTGAAATCAGCTTGCAATATTGATAGTTTTTTATTTGAGTTTTTATGTATTTTACTCAAAATTATGTGGCTATATGCATTTTATAAGATAATAATAATTTTAATGTAAGCATTGATTGCAACTTCAAGATCTGTGAGTCAGGACATCTTCTGGGAGAAGGAAAGTGAGCGTAAGTACAAACAGCACGTTAAAAAGGTTTCGAGTATCAACAAGATAAAATAATACCCGACAGTGTAGCAAGCCAAAGAAGTCGACAAGATGTTTAAGACTATCTACAAGTACAAGGAGTCCGCTAAGTCATTTAAATAACGAGAATAAAATGCATAAAGAAAACGTGAGAACAGAATACTACTGTAGAAGATTTGGAAAACCAATTCAACCTTGAAGACTGATAATGGAGTGATGCATTTGCAACATCAGTCCGGCAGCAATTGGAGCTTGAAAAAGAGACAATTCTCAACTATTAATGAACAGAACAAGAAAATAGGCATTAATATCATAAGCCAAAGGTCTGATAAAAAGGAGTACAAAAAGAAACTAGAGGAGGAAATAAAATAATACCTAGAATTAAGAAAGAACATTCGAAAGTGTACATACGATTAAGACAAGAAAGTGTAAATCAAAAGAGCAAAATCAGAAAGAAAGCTAATTGTGCTTAAACTGAAAGACGATGATCACGAGCAAAATAATGCATAAGTAAGTGATTAGAAAGACAAAATCAATAAAAATGCATTAATAAAAAATCAATTAAATAGTAATAAATAATCAAAAGTAAAGCGAGAGGTTTCATCTTAAAAGTTATCAAAGCGTAATAATAAAAAATAAGTAAGTGGCAAAAACAATTAACCTCAGCAGAAGAGTGATAAAAAGAAATAATAATTAAATACAAAGCAATGATGTTATATATTCTTATTAACTTTGTTTTAATATTAATATAAAAGATAGTATTGGCGATATTATCAATTAGTTTCAATAAGTTATATAAATGGACTGGGTGAATCAAATTGAAAAAATCAACAACAAATTCAAGTTCCAGCTTTTCGGTAAAGCTGTGGATAATCTGGACAAGTGCTACAGTAAAATGATCGAATTCGATAAGGATAATACTGGTCTAATGTCCGATCATGCATTTAATCTGTTCTTGAACTCCTTCGGAGTTTTTCTGACCACACAAGAGATCAGAACTATCAAAGAAGGTTTTTCAAAGGATGGAAAAATAGACTACGCTGGCTTTATTCAAAATGTGAGGCAAGATATTTCATAGAAAAGAATTGCGACTATAGATCACTGCTTCCAATAACTGTCTAGTGGAGGAGTCATCAGTATTAAAGATTTGTTCAACAGATTCGATAGCAGCAATCACCCTCACTGTAGATCCATGTCGAAGGCAGCTGATAAAATAAAGAAGGATTTTGAAGACGCTATTATAAGAAGATCAGCAGATGGCCAGCATATTAACGAAAATTAGTTCAAAGAGTACTTTTTGGATTCTAATGCTTGTATTCCAACTGAGAGATAGGAGTTCTTCGTCGATAGTTTAATCCACACTTTCCACCTGCTCGATAATAGAGTTACAATTGACAGGCTCAAACAAATGTAAGTCACCATTTATGAGAAAGTAAGGCAAAAGACTTACGTGAAAAAAGACGAGGGAGATAAAAGTAAAGCAGGATTCCGATTTTTTGACATGGAAGATAAGGGTGTTGTAGACTATGACCGATTTGTGCAGACACTAGAGAGACTTGGCTGTAAGTTCACAAGCAAGGAGATGAAAGTTCTGTATCAAAAACACGCAGGATCTGATGGCATATTAACATATGAAGAAATGTGTGGACTCCTATTTTAAATGGGATCAGGACTCAAAGACAACAAAAATCCAGTATATTAACTAGCTAAAAGTAACAACGGATGGGGTACAACTCAAGGAATGAGCAAAAAGCTAGTGTGATCAAGTCTCCTATATTTTTATCATATACTTTACCATTTTATTAGCAATACATAAAATAATTATTATATGAAAGGTAAGATTTTAGTCGGAGGACGATATCAGTTCAACCCGAACGATTGTCTAAAATAAACATAATTCTACAGTGAGTTCAGAGCGTATGATAAGGTAACAAAGAGAGACCTCATGCTGCATAGACTCAATGAATCTGACAGCTACATATAAAAAATAAGAGATATAAAACATGCCTTTATCCACTTAGTATTCGATGTGGTGAGGCAGGAGTAGGATAATAAAATTATGGTCTTCTTCTAACCAGGGCCGCAAGTCAATCTAGAATAAGCTCTAATCAAATCGCATTTCTTAACTGAAAACGACACATTGGTTATCTTTAAATATGCTCTATTAGGCTTAAAATAGCTGCACGAAAAGATGATTACATTTTAAAGAATGTGTCCATAAAATATTTTATTTTGTACTCACTCCGTTATCAAATTGGGCACAGGGACATACCCTAGTCAAGTCTCAATTCAAACTAAATCGCCATAAGTTCTAAGGTAATAGAGGCCCACTTATGCCAGCGATATATATAGTTTGGGAACGATAGTCTACAAAATGTTATACGGTTGTTATCCCTTCGATGGTCTTAATGAACAATAAATGCTAAGTCAAATCAAAGGGAAAAAATTTAAGTAGTTAGAGACAGCTTCTCCTTTAAAGATTATTGTTTCAAAATAACTGAAAGTATTGCTGTCATCCATGCTCGATTTTTACCCTGAAAATCGACCTTCCTTGTAGCAAATTCTGAAAGTTGGAATGCTTGCCTTTCCCGTATAGACAGACATGCAGGCATATGTCAAGCCAAAGGGAAATATAATTCCATAACCATTTTTAAGAAAGTACCTGGTATTTCGAGCTTCTAAAATCTTATACCGCATTGACGATTACTATGAGGAAAGCTGTTTCTTAGCTCTTAACATAAAAGAAAAATAGTTCGTCAGTTTGTTCGCCCCCGATGTAAAAATGTTTGAAGCCGATCCCAGAAAAGTGGAATCTTATTTTGAAAAACTGAGAGCAATCAAAGATAGCTACTTGCCTTAAAATTGTGGATTTCTATGCAAAATTGACGATTTTGAAAGATTCAGAAGAGAACCAGTTTTGATGCTTTAGTACTGTAATCAGGGTGATCTTTACCACTACTTATAAAAACGAAAGAAAGAAGATGGCTGGTTGACTGAGAAGGAAACAAACATTTTAATGTATCTGTTAGCTATCGCTTACAAACAAATGAGAGATCTGGGTGTTACATCGATCCACACAGTCCACTCACAAAGAATAATGATAAAAGATAAAAATATAAAGATTAGATAACCTGGATTAATTTCACCCTTTATTGATAACAAGCTAGCCGCTTCAGCCAAGATCGATTACTTTGCACCTGAGCTTAAAGAGAAGTCAGATTTTGTATAACTAGATAAAAGTGATATGTGGTCATATGGAGTTCTCTATTATTATTTGCTTCGACAATCTCTGCCTGAATTGAACACTTAAACTAAAACAATCAACATCAACATTTTAGAAACCAATAAAAAGAATAAAAATTTGATTGGAAAGTGCTTGGATCAGAATGTAAGCAAGAGACTAACTCTTGAGCAAATTAAAATATAGGGAGTCAATGAGTCTCTGCTTTAAAGTATGCTTGAAGAGAAGAGGAAACAAGAATAAGCAGATTAGGCAGCTGAAGAGGATTCAAATTCCTAAAATAATGATAAAAATCAGAAGGATCATCGCGTTATTTTCAAAAGCAGGAAGAAGAAGTGGTGCAAAAACTACAACAAAATAATAGCCATGTCCTCAACTAGTAATTGTAGAGTAACACTTAAAATTATACTTGGTCTCATTATTTTGTGGGTGATTTTCTTTGGACTGTTCTTCCAAAATGGTGGTGTTGGACTGTTGAGGACTAACTACTATAGGAAGATTACATTACCAGTTCCTTATAACTACGCTACTTCTCTATACAATCTGACTATTCTGAGCATCAATGGAACTAAGTTCTAGAATTAGTACAAGGATTACTCGTATTAACAGTTTACCATAGATCTAAATTGTACTGAAAATAATCACTCTGCGTCTGCCACTGGCCAAGTGGACAGTTACATAAACTACACTCATTCAGTCCAGTGTCTGTTTGGTTTCGTTTTCGTTATACTGTTCAGTGTCTGCTATGGGATCATCCAAGCCAAACTGGATCTGCCTAGAGTGATCGTAGATAGGAAGTAAAAGGGTAATAATACTGGCATATTTCATCATGTCATCATGTATTTCGTATTGTGTGCATTACTATTCTGCTTTTTCACTATTTTTGTATATGAATATATCATCCAGATGACCCCTTGCTTAGGAGTAATCAACCAAGCGTACCCCAAGTTCACTGCAGTCTAAACTTTGTTGGATGGCAATGTTGGTAATTAATCATTAATATAGGTCTTTTCTTTAGCTATGTGTTTCCCACTGTAATATTATGGTCCATTTTGATGTTTCTGTATATTTTCTTAGGTCTACTTCACAAAAAGATTAATGCAAGAATCATGGAGTACAAGTTCTTAATTCCTGCTATTCTAATTATGCTCGTCTATACAATCGTCTGTAGGATAGGTTTTGGATCTGCTGTGCCCATCCAGCCTAGTTGGTCTTACAAAATTAATAAGGATATCACAAGCCAGTATTGGGGACTATTTGGACTTTTCCCTGAAATTTTACTGCTTCCAATTGTCTGCCTTGATCGGATAGTAGATTTCGTGTTCTGGTTCTTCCTTCGCCTTGGTATGGAACCATAAGAATAAGCTGACATAAAATAAGTGGAATTTAATGCTAAGTTGGAACCAGTTTAAGGAGAGAAACAGTTAGAGAGCAGTAAGGCTAGAATCAATATGCTGCATAATGACTTTTAAATCTTTGATTGAAATTTCAAACACATAATGATTATAACTGTATTATTCTGGTAACTCCTTCTTGAATTCGATATAATTTATTGACATGGACTAAAACTAAAGTAAAAAAATAGCATTCGAGTTGCCTCAGGACATCCTAAAAAATCAGATTCCAGCTCACAGTTCAATTCATAAGGCTCATAGCAACTCAATAGAGGCAATCGCAGCTCATCCTTCTCATAAAATCTTTGCCTCAGGCTCCCATGATAAGACAATAAAGCTCTGGGATGTTGGTAAATTCAAAGAGTCAGCCACTTACACCGACCACAAGTAAAAAATATTATTAAGATAGAGAGGGAGTCTGGTCTCTTGATTTTTCAAATGATGGCAAGATGCTTGTTTCAGCCAGCCCTGATAAGTCAGTCTTGATTTGGGACACCAAGAAATCATCTGCCGGTCAGAAACTGTTAGGGCACAAGGACAAAGTGTACTGCGCCAAAATAAGCGAAGACGATAAACTTATTGCCTCTATCGGTGAAGGTGCTGAGCTTCTGATTTGGGATATTGCCAAAGCTAAAGATCCAATCAAAAGGTTAGATCTGAAAGCAGCTGTCGGTTATGATATTTCATGGTCCAACAACGGAGAATATTTGTTCCTTACTACTATAGGAGGAAAAACAAGCGCAATCGATGCCAAAACACTCAATGTGGTTGATGAATCACGAATTGATGTTAACGAGCATGTTAAAATGGAGGGAGTTTGTGCCAACTGGAAGACGTTACCTGGACGAGTGTTTAGCGCCTGCGACAATGGCCTCATTGTGTGGTATAATTTTGTGCACAACAAGCTTCAAAAATAAATTTAATTTGTCGGTCATATTGGCACAGGCTGTAGAAACGTGAATCTGCACCCTGACTTAAAGTACATGCTTTCAAGTGGAAAAGACGGATCAGTGAGACTGTGGGACTGTAACCAGGAGGGCAAGCCTTCCATCCAGGCTAATCTCGTACTACATGAAGACAATGTAACATCTCCAGTTTTCGTGGGCAATTAAATTGTAGTTACAGGCTCATGGGATCAAAGCATCGGCATTTGGAATTTTAAGGATTTAATCGCCAAAAAGTGATTAACTTATTTAGCCTAGATATCATACATTTATATATTGTTGATGTAACCATCAGAGACTTAAATTATTTTATTGTGCTTGCTTAGTAATATTATCAAAATGATTCTACCATTTATACTATTCCTGCTCTTGTCAGTAGTCTCTCACTGTGACTAAGATAGTATAAGATTGTAAAAGTATTTGCTTTCGTAAAAATTCGAGGGCAGATGGAAATTATTTCAATAGGAAAATACTATAAAATAGGAACCTTGGTCACTGATTCAAAATCACAACGGAGTGGCAGTCATACATTTTATTGAGGGCGAGAAGAACACAAATTAAGTTAGCGCGGTAGAAATTGATTTATTAATGCCGCAGTACTACGATGAAAATGTTCTAAGGCTATCAATTGCTATGCCAAAAGACATATATTTTAACATAGATCTACAAAGATGGGAAACCATTTCAAAATGTACATACTTTATGTACAATTATGGCTAATTGAAACGATCAGGTAATGTCTCCTTTTTGACAATTGTTGATTAGAGTCTCATATCAATCAAGATCAGTTAAAACTTTTACCTTACACTAACTTTTCAACCAACTTACTTGAGTCCTTACACCTCATTTTTCTTTGGACTGCTAGCTTACATCACTCTGCTTTTGATCAGGAGAAAAAATAAAGTATAAAACACTCAAATAAGACATCAGCTAGTATCGTTGGTCATGTGTCTGACACTCTTTGTGCTGATCTCAGTCTGCGAAATCATTATCGGATTTAGAAGCTTGTTTGGGAAAATGAGTCCTGAGGCTTTTTTAACTGTGGCCGGCTTCATTAATCTTGCAGTATGCTACCAGTTTGTGCGCTTCTACTCTTCGATGCTGTTCATCAGTAAATGGTCTATCATTTTAATTGGAGTAATCAGTGGGGTAGAAATATATCTGTTTAACTATTTTCAACATAATCATGTTTATCTCCTTGTATTTGCGGGACTGTCATTAATGCCTTAGATATTGTATCACTGCTTTAAAGGACAAAAAATTGAACTAGATGCTCGCTTCATTATATGTGCAATTGTGAGCCAGCTTTATGTGTTGTATTTCAAAGCATGTCCACATAATCTCTTCAAATAGTCAGCTAAATACATTTTACTGTATTCCATGCCTGGCATCTTGCTCCTCCAGACTATTATTTTGGTGGGACAGGCATATCTTGGGTCTCGATTTTTCATCCCTTCGATTTTGCTACCAGTGCAATACAACTACTATGATACAAGAAACGTGAAAACAAAGTCTTCATAAAATCTAGAATGTCATATTTGTTTATAGCACATAAAAATAGACTCCAAAAACAAACGAAGAGTAATGATAACTCCATGTAACCATATATTCCACGCCGACTGTCTGGAAAAGTGGATGGCCGTGCAGATGAAGTGCCCAGTCGACCGCTACCTTCTCCCTCCTTTTTGATATCTACTATGAATAAATATATGAACACAGTATCATATAGTTATCAGCTATTGGGTTTATTCAATATCCTCTCCAGGTGACTCATCAGCTCACCAGGGTCATCGGTCTTGTTGAGGCCAATCAAATATTGCTTAATAAACTCATCCTTGTTCAGGTTTTATTTGCGTTTAGCTTCTATTTGATTATTCATCATGGCAATTCTGCGGTTAAGGGACTCAACTTCATTTTTTGATGCCCGCAAATGAGATTAAGCCACACTATTTGCGTTTCTGTTGTTGGATTCGAGCTGCATAGTCAATATCTTTATCTTGTTTGCCTAATTGTTGAGCTCGCATTTGTAATTTTATATTTCCATCTTGAGAGCGAACAACTAATTCACTTTCTAGGTATTTTCATGTTTTAAACTATTAATTTATTACAATTGTTGCTTTAAAATCTATTAGAAAGCAAATTATCCTGCTTATATTCCGCCCATTTTAGCTGCCGGTTTCTTCCATTAATAGTGCTAAGTTTCCATTTGTGCGATTTTTCTATCTTTTTAAAGAAGCTGTTCCTCATAGCTCTTCATCATAGCTGCCCTTTGTTTCATGATGGCCTCCATTTCCTGGCTGACCATTTTGACTCGAGCATCCTAATTGTCACGATTGCTGTCATTTTTGTAATCGAATATGATCTTATCCTTGGCTTCCAATTGAAGTTATAGATCCCGCATGTCTTATAACATTTCCTTCATCTGCTGCCGATTTCTTCCTATTTCAGATTCTAGCTTAGCCACAATACCTCCCTGTTGTCTTAATTTTAAATTATCTTGCTCTAGCATTGCTATTCTGTCTGTGTAGTTTTTTATATCGAATTAGATTTTTGCTTGGTTTGAACTCAACTTGTTAAGTTGGTATTTACTCTACTGTAAATTTAGCACTTATTCTTCTTTTTTATTTGCTAATTATTTAAGTCTGGTTATCTCATAGCTTTTCTCATTTAACTGGGCTTATAACTATGAGCATACTCTTTACAGTCTAGTAATTTAGAGTGATTTCTTTCTGCTATCGATTCCTATTTAATTCATTTTATTCATTAAGTCATCATATAATACTTATTTATTTGATCTTAGTTATCGTATTTGATTTTCGGCTACACTCTTATAATTCTAAAATTTGGAGATTTCAAATTAATTATTTTTAACTTTGATCCTATTTTGTTCATTTTCAGCTCTTAGTTTGTTATAATCTTGCTCTAGCATCCTATACTTTTACTTAAGTGAGGCTCGTTAATCTTAAGCAGCATAGAATTTGGTCCTCATTTAGTTGGCTTAATTGATGAACTTATCCATCTGTTTCCTAATTTAATTGATCTGCTCATTATTAATTTCGCCTGACAGCACTTTCTTGGCGTATGTCTAATCATTGTAGTTTTTAATTGCTGCCTGTCTTCT
>APMI01015378.1_pt1 | contig 13368 bp, 12 predicted proteins | sample 667938 | NCBI WGS metagenome assembly APMI01 (sample SAMN01084076, study PRJNA167559) | wastewater metagenome | biome: Wastewater | place: Denmark: Ejby Moelle, Odense | collected 2011-11-28 | reverse complement strand
AAGTGCACAAAATAAAATATCCAGAAAGAGAGAAATAGATTTCCAGCTAATACAGAAACGATAGCAGCTCAAATTAGTATCAAGAACAAAGAATATGCGAAAAGTTAAAAAAGCAAATTATGAAGGATCGTATAAAGACTAGAAATCAGTGTAAGGAAGATAATTATTAAAGTATGGAAATCGTTTCTAAGCCAAAAAATGAAAAGAAGTAGTCACAGAGCCACGACAGAAAATAACAAACATCTAAAGATAATCCAAAATAGTCAGAATAGCCAATAAAAAATGCACAAGTTCCAAATCAAATTCAGACAGATCGACCAGCACAAAATCAAAACCAAATTCAGAATAATCAATACAACAACTTACGTCCAATGCCTGCGATGATGCCGAATATGGCACAGAAACAGGCAATGAGTCAGATGGGTTCAGGTTATCCAATATACATGCCATCCTCTGTTCCGGTCAATCACATGGCAATGGGAGCGAAGCCAAATGGTAACCCCAACCAGCAGAATAGAATGGGAGGGTACAATCCACATGCTCCTATGATGATGAATCCTCCTCCTTACTATAATAGTGGAATGATGAACTATGGAATGTCCATGAGAAATTAAGGGATGCCTAGTAATGATAAAATGAAAGACAGGCAACAATAGCAACCGCCTTACCCTATGTACTACTCAAACTCATGGGGCCCTATGATGATGAACCCACACTCGATGATGAGACCGGAGAGAGCAGGGGAAGGCATGCCAAACAATGTAAGACCACAGATGCCTCAGAATTACCAGATGATGCCAATTCAACCCAACTCTCAAAAGGGTGCTCCTCAAGGCATGGGATCAAGTATGCACCCGAATATGAACATGTACATGCCGCCCTACCCAATGGATCCGCACTACCCTTACATGGGCTACCCGTATCCTCCTCCGTCTGCTAAGAAAAACGAGTAGCACCCCTGACAATAACTGATGATTATATTTTTGGCATAAAAACGAATAATATTAATTTCGAATAATGCAGGACAAGGACAACGAACTGGACGAGCTCATTTTCATAATCAATAACCATAACACTCAGCTAAATAGTGGACTCTCTAAGTTTCAGCCAGACAAGAAAACACTGCCTCCGATTGAGCAGAAACAAAAACTCAATACTTTGCCCACAGTTTCAATTCCCAAATTTCTGATTTTCAAGCCCTGGTCGGGAGTCGATACTGGTAGCGAGCACCAGATCGGTAGTGAAGCCATTAAATAATAAATCGAGAACTAATAAGAAGATAATCACTACTAAGGCTAAAAGTAAGACTATATGCCTCAAAGTAAAATAATTAGCAGCAATGTTGGCAGTAACGATATCGGCTACTTTTACAAATTTCAAACTGGTAAAGTTCGGCTTATCAAATGTTTGCTCGATGAGAATGGGTTCAAAGACTGCCACTTTAATAATAAAAATTGGACCATACAGTGGTCTTCATCGCCTTTCAAAATGGAAACCTATCGCAATCTATTACCTTATCAGAAATTGAACCATTTTCCCAACTCCTTTCATCTGACTCGTAAAGATTTGATGAATAAAACAGTATCTAAAATGCAAGTAAAATATGGGATAACACATTATGGATTTTTACCTAAAACTTACATTTTACCTCAATAGCTGGATCAGCTACTAGCGTAGTATAACAAGCATCCATAGACTTATATAGTGAAGCCGCATAATAGATCTCAAGGCAAGGGTATTACTGTGACAAACTCTTTATAGACAATATATGCAAAATTGTAGAAATATTCATCTTTAATAGTCTCACACTATATTTCAAACCCTCTGCTGATCAACAAACTAAAATTTGACTTACGAATTTACGTGGCCATAATTAGCATAAATCCATTGCGAATTTACGTATACAATGAAGGTCTGGCACGATTTGCTACATAATAGTACGACTCGTCTGCATACGACAGTTAAAATAAGCGGTATCAGCACTTGACAAATTACAGTGTCAATAAGAAAAATGCTTAGTATGTCATCAGTAATAACTAAAATTAATAGTATTATGGTAGTAAGTGGAGTCTTAGTGCGATGAGGGATTTTCTTAGTTACAATATCGGTAAAACTTAAACCAACTAATTGTTTGAACGTATTGATGATGTGATCGTTAAGACTATCATCAGTGCATAGAATTTGATATACACTTCTTTCCAAAATAACGTGCCATATATAAATGGGTGTTTCGAAGTTCTTGGGTTCGATATCATGATTGACTCCAATCTGAAGCCTTGGTTAATTGAAGTCAATCACTCTCCCTCGATGAATACTGATAGTAGCTTAGACCTAAAAATAAAGGGAAACATGATCGCAGACTTGTTCACTCTTGCTGGAGTAACACCACTAAGTGAGAGATACCTAGATGGTGGGCACTCTAAGTTTGAGAGTCGACATTACTTTAACGTGGAAGACAAACGAAGTAGTCAAGCTATCATCGATAAATTTATTATCAAGTAAATATAAATAGAAAATGAAAGATGTGGAGGATGGAGGAGAGTCTTCCCCTGTGTGCGCAATATTAAATACAAAGCTTACTTTTAAACTGATCGACACTTTAACAAACTGTTAAGATAAAATTTGTTTAGGCTTGAATAGCACAAAAGTAACTCAAATTAAGCACAATAAAATAAACCAAATGTTAACCAATACCGATCAAATACTGTAAACAAGTCAAATTCAATGCCTCAAAGCGACAAACATCCCACAGTTAGATTTACACGAATTAAAAGAATTGCGTTAAGAGGTAGCAGTCAAAAAATATCAGATATGAGTCTTCATTGAGGCCTACCAAGTAATGAAAATTAATAATTTGTATTATTTTGTTTATTCGACAATAAATATATTAAATCATCATAGCATTTTGGATGACTTTTCACCCCATTATTTTTCCGCAAGCTGAAAAGTAAGAACTGTCCTACCGACTTGGATTCCTCGCTTTACTTTTTCGACTTCTAGACTGAACTTAGGTTAGCTGACAATAGTGCCAAATTTAGACTTACTGTCATATAGATAGAATTCTCCATTTCGCGTCTATATTGAAGCATGCTGACGTGAAACCGATATATCTACTATCCTAATATCGCAGGTTTGATTCCGACCCACTTTTAATATACTTTATTAGTTGTAGTTCATCATTATTAAATTTTTCTACATCTATGTGTTCTTTATGTTTGATGTTAGCACCATGTATGCACCCTCAGGTCTATCAATATGCAACAGATCGTATTTGATACCGTTGCGAACTATGAAGCGAGGGAAGTATTTTTTACATATCTAACATTCGAATTTTTCAAAATTGTAGTGAGTTATTTTGTTGAATTTCGCTTTCTTTACTTTTGTTTTGCACCACTGATATAAACAGTCAAAATGGACTATTGAGCACGATCCAAAGCAATCACAAGGAGTACAAAAGAAAGAATTAGGCTCGGTTTGCTCATTAGACAGACAAATTTTACAAGTATCCTCTTCATCGTAGACTCTATCTACTACCTATAAAGTTTATTAATAGTCAAAAAAATTGGGATTAGGCTCATTTTTGTCTAAATTCTTAACAACAGTGACATTGAACTAAATTCTACCAAACCTAACTTTTTGTCCAGTTTTAAGAACAAATCCTTTGGGTTCGTGTTATATATCTTTTAAGGATCTAACAACAAAGTAGATTCCCTCTTTTCTATTTTCGCCACTACTATTAGAAACCTAGGTGCCAAGTCTTTCCATTTTAGGGGACACATAGTCAAACTAATTAGAGTCATGGAATAAGATTCTAAACTTTTTGTCCTTGCAAGGGATGATCTCGAAACAGCCCATCAGCTGCGCCCCTTATATTTTATTCGGCACCATTTCGCTTTTCTTAGACAGTACAATTTCAGACTCTGCAATAAGATGAGATATACTTGCATTTTTACGGTAGAAGAAAACAAACGATGGCTCCAATGAAATAGTGAACTATTATTTTACTATGTTGTTAGTGAACTCGTAATCGAATAACAAGTGTGAGTCTTTTAACCAGGTCACTGTCTTTACGATCATTTTATGCTTTGAGTTACTGTTTTGTAGTTCGAGGGTGCTTTATTATTTCATCTCCTACTTTTATAAATATAATGCTATAACTAACATCTGTGTACACTCTTGCCATATTATTTTAGCACTGTACTATAATCTATTTTAATAGTTCAGTATTTATCGGTATTATTTAGTAATCATAAAATAATTCATTTATTAACTATAAAATACTAATGCAGCCATAACCAAAGCACCCTATTAAATTTTATAAGAAAGACTAAGAATACGGTATCTTTAGTAATTTTTACAAGGCGCCCTTCTAATAAAATGGGACTATCTATACAACAAACTAGCATTACTTCCAGTCTAAAAAATTTGAGGGTAAGGCTTACGAGAAATAAGTCGCACAAGCCGAGACTCCATTTGATGCATTTAACTTAGGCAATTCAAGAGATTATCCCATAAGAGCTGACTGGTAATAAGTTAAATAGGCTGTGATGTATGAGGGTCTTAAGCTCAAATTCACACAAAATAACGACCTCAAAAAACAACTTCTAGATACTGGAGACAGGGAGTTAATTGAGCACACTCGGAAAGATAAGTATTGGGGAGACGGCGGTAATGGAACTGGGAAAAATAGGTTAGGTATTCTTTTAATGAAATTAAGAACTGAAATTAGATAAGCATGATGCTAATATATAGTTTATAGTAAAATTCAGTATTTCATCTTCTTTTGTTACTAAAATTTGACAAATTAGCTTTACTTTATGATTTGTTCAATTTCCTCAAAGTAGTAGCCATATTGTTTTATAGACACTACAATTATTTACAAAACTTTGCACATTTTTGTATGTTTTTAGTATTTTTATGCTTAAACGGAATATAATTTAAATTTCTACCATTACTCTTTTTCTATGTTTTTTGGTCTGGCTCTTTTAAACCAAGAAGCTATTTCCAATGCGATTCATCTAAGCTTACATTCTTTGATTGAAGAAGAGATTCCGTTAATAACATTTCTTATTGTTCTTTAAAGCGAAAGCTTGTTGACTTAGAGTGTTATGGATTTTAATATCTGTTATCAAGTTCCATATTCTTAATTTGAACTTCCTTCACATTACGATGTAAATGTATGTAAGATTATTTTGTTCTCACAAGATGGCTAATTAGTTTATTAAGTTTGACTTCAGCTTCACTTTGATAGTAATATCTTTTCATATATTCAATCTCGAGATGTTGTTATTTCGGTCGAGATGCAAGCTCTTCCTGGTCTGAAGTCCTATTTAATGACTTAAGTAATTGCTCCTTTGCAGTAAAACCGAAAACATTCTCCACGTCTTGAATCAGCATCGCAGAATTTATATTTGATAGCTTTATGATGACAACATAAAATTTAAGATATCAAAGTTTTTACAGCAGCCTTGTGGCCAGAAATTGATTTTATTACCCACTTATGGCCTAGAGCTCCTTCACGAATGCTTTAATATCATTGGTCCTATAGTTGAGTTCCCTCCACCAAGACTTCGTGGTAAAGGTCTCAAAAATCAACATGATTAAGTGCTGATGAAATTCTGCATAGTAAATTAAGTACATGATCTATTCATTTACATTTATCGTATGAGGATGGAAATTAGTGCTTTCATGTCTGAAGTGTAGAAGTATTCGTCGCAATGTTCATACAGCACCAGTACGAACTTTAAAAATTTATTTTGTTTTTACTCCTCAGTTTCTTATTTAAATTATGTGTACATTAATTGAGCATTAATAAGAACATCTAAGAGAAAAATCTACAAGATTCAGCATCAAGACAGAATTACAGCACTTAGTCTTGATACTTTTCGAAACTAGATGTCAGTAAATAGACAACAAAATTAACTAAAGCAGTCGGGTTTTATCCTGGGTTCTCTATCAAATATTTTAGCACTTATTGCAGACCTTGTCCCTTCTGTTATTTCTGGCTGTCCTTATACACTATTTTTTCTATCACTTTCTATTGTATTTCAGGTACTACTACAATCTTCTCTACTAGCTTTTAGATAGGAACATATACTATTTTTTACACTACTTTCTCAACTATTTTAACTTGAGTATGATTTTATTACTCTGCTTTCTCTGTCACTTTATTGTTTTGTTAAGAATGATCTATCAAAAATCCTTAATTTTTTTAAGTATTTGCAGTCGCTTATTTCGCTTATTTCGCTTATTTTCGTTATGCTAAAATCGATTTATTATTAGATTCTTTCACTTACACTTGTTATTTCTGTGAGTCTGTTGTTGACTTAGAAGCTGGTTTCTTCTGTAGCACAAAGAAAGTTTACTCTTATTATGATAGCTCTCGATATGAGTTTATTACCTTGGGAAATACTCTTTGTTATAATACCCCACTTTGTATACACATTCTTAATTTCTTCAGAAGACCGTCTCCCAAATCAATACTATTTTTTCGGTTCTGCTACTTGGTTTGAATGGTCTGTCGAACTGCATTAGTCATCTTTATGGTCTCACGAATTTGGCTATGAGTATCAACTTTTGCTTATGGATGAATAGTTCTTTATATCATTTTCTCTACAGCTGTCATCCAAGCCCATTTTTCATCGCAAGATTTAGCTGACATGTGCAAATTCACTTATGGTGACTCAATACGAAACGTATAAGGCTTATATTGGTCTTTGTAATACGACTTCAGAGTCTCAACTTCCTTTAACTGAATCACCTCAGTTGGATTTTTATATTCGCCCCTCGATGAGAAGCTATAGAAATGAGTTTTAGTTAGCACCATCCATCTCTATTTCCACTACTTGAGATGTCTAGACTGCTTCAAAAGTGCGCCTTCTTTCACTTTGTTTTACCGGATGTCTTGCTCGACCTTATCATTAGTTAATGTTGCTCTCATTGTTATGTAAAGATTTATGATTGTAAAAAAGTAATAACTCTTCACCAACAAAATAATAAAATAATGCAACGTAACTTACTGAAATCATCATTAAATGTTAAGAGTCAGCTTTTTGAAAAATTATTTCAAGTGATCGCAAGGCTTGCCCGCACAGTTCAAATGAAGATTCGATATGAATCTTACGAAGTTTAAGATATCATTATAATTTAAATCTTCTTTGTGAGTATCTGGGTTCTTTTTTATTCCTTTCAAAAAGGAAAGTGGACTTTTTATAATATACTGAATCTAGTAATATAATTTTGGATTCTTTTTTCTTTTTATAAAGAGAGCTTTCTGAATAGAATTTACTATATTTTAACAGTACTCTTCATTCTTCATTGCGGCTGATTGGTGAATACTATTACCTTATTTATTATGCTTTCTATCAGCAATAAGGCAAGAAGCTGAAACACCGAACTAAAGCTAAGCTTCCATCGCATTTTATTCGTTAAAGTACAAATCTTGGACAATTTATGCGGGAAAATCAACAGTATTTTCGGCTTTGTTGTTACAACCGGGCAGACCTTCACGATTTTTCCGCTTTCGTTTTAGTTCAGTCATCATTTAATTAAGTCTTCCTTTATTTTTGATGTGCGTTCTGTCGTTTAAGCACAGTAACTCAAAATTATTTTTAATTTGTGATTTTTCAGCTGAAAACTTTATCACTGGGTTTTCCGGCTTGGGTTATATATCTTATTAATCTATTTTTAAGTTAACTATGCTTTTTATCTATTTTTACAGTTCCGACCCTTGAAATTTACTAGTAATAGAAATCATAGCATAGTCTTTATCAAAGTCATGATCATTAGTAAATTGATGAGTAACAAATTTTTTACCTCTCCTCTGAGTCTGTGGTGATTTTGGGTACATAACGGATTGCCTATCGCTAGATTGCACCATTTTATGAAACAACCCTGATTTTCTATCGAACTCACTATCAGTTCTTTTGTTTCCTGTCTGTCTAATGTTAGTGATTGTGAGCAGAGACTGATTTCTATAAGCAATTGGTGTTCCACTGAACCCGTAGTCGAATACATTGTGACAGAAGTCAAATTTACTCTTTACGTATTCTTTATACTATTATATAGAATGGCAGCTAGAAAGATTTTTTGAAGTGGATGAATTCTTATTTGAAAATTATTTTGGATCAAACCTAAAATCGACCTCCTGTGGTGACAATTAATTCATCTGTTTCTTGTTCTCCATAGAGGAATTAAGCTAGTCACTGTAATCATCTAATTGGATACGCATCAAAGATTTTTGATAAAATGAATCTTCACTATCTTTAAATTTTGGTTTCTTAGGTTATTTCACATTATTGACGAACTTAATTGACTTTTTCATTAAGCCTGCATTTTATTTCGAGTCTTTCTATATTTTGTTAATTTATTGTTGAATATTCTCTTTTATATTGTTGATGCTTGTCATCTCTGTGTTTGATTTTTTGAGTATTGAAAGTTAACTGGTTTTATTTTTTTCAAATCTGCTTTTTATAAGCTTTTATTCATAGTATGATGCTTTGTCTCTCATTAGTTGTTCCAGCTTCTCAGCTCTTGTTCTCTCATAATTTAGTGACGAAGTTAATTACTTCATTTTTTCTGTCTTTTTCTTGTCTTCAAGAATAAATTTGTCCTAAATTTGTTTAGTTAGATTAACTTGGACTCCTGTCTCTGCGAAATCAATAACTTTTCTTGCATCGAATTCAGCATTTTTTTTACCAATATATTTGTCAAGTGTAATAATAAGTTTTTAATTGGCTTTACTGATTTTTTATTTCATCGCAGTCTAAATTTATCCCTTCAGCTTAGAATAAGGTTTTGCATTAAGATCTTTATAAGTATTTTCGAATGATTGCTTGTTCGCTTTTGTAATCTTTTTAAATACTTCGCTATGATGCGAAATTACTTAAACTGCTTAAATTAATAAATGTTAGTTTTATGATGGCTAAATTTTTTCAACAGCTTGCCTGTTTGATAGAATATTAGCTATTTCATCAAACTTAAAAGCTCGTTCTTGCTCCAACTGTTGCTGCATTTTCATAAGTTCATTATCGACTCCTCGGGCAACAAACATCGAATTTTATTTAACTCTGTAGTAATGGTTAGGGTTTTGTCTCTATAGTCGCTATTTTTATATCAGATTTTGTTCAAATGATTTAATTGGACACTCTTTAGAGGCAGGAGGTCGGATGACAAATTCAGGTAAATGCTTGATCAACCATTTTACAATCTCAATATTTTGAAAATGCATTTTCATAGTTAGCTTTGCAATTTACACCAGATCAGCATTGAGACAGCCAGCTGAGAAATCAACTAGAATCAACTCGTGCGCATGTGAGAGTGCCATAATATTATTCAATATCGTCTATGGATCTTGCTCATACTTGACAAGCTGACGATAGAATTTGTTATGAGACATGCATACTTGCTCGTAAGCTTTAATACATAACTCCTTGATGTGGGTGAATACGCTTTCACCATTCATCCGTAAGTACATTAACAATTTAGTTAATTATTCTATTCTATGTTTACACTTTCTAATTTGGAAACCATAAATTTTGTACGCTCACAATGCTCATTATTTTACTAATTCATATGTTGACTTCACTAATATTGCTATTTTAGTAATCGTATTTTACGTAAATTAACAATATGAAGTGTAATATTTAATACCAAAAATAAATATCATTATAACGATAAGCTAAATATAGGTAAAATATTGAACTAAATGATAGAAAAATTGCAAGAAAATCATTTGAAGAGTAGCTTCAAAATTTGGCACTACTATTTGGCGATTTAATCTTACACTAACTTTGAAACTAAATATATTAAGTTGCCTCTTTGGATTTCACAGGTTAATGGAATTTATTTAATTTCCTATGCAAATATTAAATTGTGCTGAGTGTGCTCGAACTCTCTACCCAGCTGCATGATAGGGTCAACGGGTGCGATATTATAGTCAGACAAATTCGAGACTCTGTTGATGGCCTTCTCTAAGGATTGCTTTGCATGATCTTGTCCTACCAGTTTCTTCACTTTGAATTACCTGCTCCATGGATAGTTTATCCAGTTGCGACCTTCAGATAGTTCATCCAGGAGCATGTGATTCAAGCAGTCATATAGTGCCTGATGGAAAGTATACATCAACGCAGAATATGCTTATTTTTTATCCACTCCTACTTTGTTGTCGGCTACTAATGTTTTAATGTGGAAAAATTAGAACTGCTTGAATATTTTTTGAGAGATTGAACAATATTCTTTAGAGACAGGTTCATTAACTGTGCATTTCTGCCATATTTAAAGAGCTAGAGGTTGTTCAACATTTACCAACTTTCTAAAAAACTCATTGTTAAAATTGTCAAGCACAAAATGAGAGATCTCTAGCAGCCAGTTATTGACTACATCAATGTTGGGATTTATTGCATGAAACTTGTTTAACTCAGCTTCCACTTATTTTTATGCCCGTATGCCTTTACCAGTACTGATTTGTTAAGTTTTATTAATGTCTGGTTGAGCTTTAACTGCTGTAACTACTTCGGGCTGCGGTGGTGATTGTTACTGTATTTAAATTTTTTAAATTATCACATCTTGAGGCTGAGCCTTCGTGACTGATGAATTTAGTAATTTAATGTCTTAGACTTTATTGTTTAAATTATTTGAATTTTTAGATGGAGTCGAAAATGATGCTTATCTTTTTTAAGTTGATTAATCAATTTCGTTAGGTTTATTCTGATCTTCGCTTTTCTCATATGAATTTAACTAATGGATAAAAGTTTACTATCTTTACGTATCATCAATTAAAATTTATTCTTATTTTTCTTTCTTTTATGCTCCGTGCTCATACTTACTCAAAACAGGCAACTTCTTATCAGAAAAATGGGCATCTAAATCCCACTCCTAAAGTACCATTGAGCGACTATTCAATCCTGAAGCTACGTCTTCATTAAACGATATTTCGAGGTGATGATTTTCGCCATCAACTGCCTGAATTGATTTTATCTATTGAGTTTGTGACAGTTAATCGTCATTTTTTAACTCCTACATGTTTTTCTTGCAAAGATCCACAAACTAGTTGAACTTAGCTAAGAGCTTTTTCTTCTTATTTTATAGAATTGTCAGTTTACGATCATGTTCTTATGCAATGCATTAGACATTCTTTTGATATGATCGAAATGTCATCAAGTTACTGCCAAAGCTATTCTCTAAAGCTAATATTTTTTTCAGTTTTTTCTACTAGAGTTTGACTGATAACTTTTTTAGTACTTCGTCAAGAGTTCCTTTCTAACTCTTTATAAAGTGATCCTCGTACTTTAACTGTTCTGGTTGTTTAACTACGATTACTTTAACATCTTATTAAGCTTGTTTCTATACTTAGATTAGAACGTTTAATATATTAGGCTCAATTTTTAAATTTTTCTATTAGCCTCTAGGTGCTTAGATGAATGGCCTCTAGTTCAAATATTTTGACTGATCGCTACGAGTCCTACTGTGCTGTTTTATATCTGCAACTACAGTTCTGTTTTCGGGTAATTTTACTTGAATTACCTATTTCTCTTTACTTACAGGCTTACTCTCTGACAAATTGAATGAAAAAACATTCTTAGTGAATGAGCCTTCTTGATCTTTCTTTAGTGAAGATTATTAGCATTCATAGTATTTCTTGTTGTTGTAAATTTAAGAACACTGAGATGTTCGCCCAGATACTGTATCAAACTCTGGCTGTTTTTTCTTGCTAATTTTGGTCTTACTTTTTTCTATTTATTTCTTGTATTTTCTAATTAAATATTTACGCCATTCTCTTTGAATTAAAGCAGCTGACCTATGAAGTACTTACATTATTTATTTCTCAAATTTCTTTAAATCTTTTGGCTTTTTCGATCCTCCTTCAAATTTTTTGGATTTGTTATTCTGAGTGTAAAAAGTTGAGCTCTGGTTCTGCTATGCTTTTGAAAACGCGTTCGTTTTGCGAGGTAAAATTGAGTGCATACTTCCACCTTAGTGGTGAATTTTGTTTCTGCTTTTGGCTTTAACAATGTTAGGCGATTTATTTTTATGCGAAGTTTATTTTCGTATGAAGAAGTTAACTGAGCCCTCAAGGGGTCCTGAAGCTCGCCTCATTGATTTTATTTAAACTTTATAACATACAAAATTTATAACAAAGCCCAAAATCATAAGTCTTGCTAACTAAGGATTTTTAAGTCATTATTGTTTTCATTATTTTGCATCAACATTTTAAGTTTTTATTTTATTTCTTACACCTGCTTCTTGTTACCATGAGCATTAAAGATGCCCATTGCTCTTTTCAAATAGGCCCTTGCATCTCCTGTTTAAAGTCGGATGTATACTGTTCCAAGAAGCTTCAGAGTCCGAGCTGTCTGGAGACTGGACTCACCAAAAACTTTTTCTTCAAGCTCAACAATTTCCAAAAGTTCGTTGACTGCCTCTTTAAAGCGATCATTTTTTAGCAGAGAAGTAGCAATTCTTCTCCTCGCCTTAATGACTCGCTTATCTTCTCCGGAGTATATCTGCTGGTAAAGAGTTTTCAACTTTTGGATGCAGGCCAGAGAGCTCTCAGGATTGTTAATTTTATCATAATAGTCTCCAAGTTTTCCATACATTTCTGCCACATCTTCGGGCTTTGGATAGTTGATTTTGATGAGAATGTCTGCATAATAAATTATATACTTATAGCTTCGTCCTGTGCAGTGATAGCTTCTTGGAAGTCTTACTTGGTGGCCAAAATTGTTGCTTTTTACACCAAAGCAAAAGCATAGTCTTACTCAGACTTTAGAACATTTTTAGTAATCTGTAGGACTTATTCGATCATACGCAAAGCCTGATCATATTAATTATGTTTGCAATAGCACTGAGTTAATAGAACTCTTGTCCTATTACTCACTTATTATGAACTAATTGAGCTGTTCTTTTCTTATTTAACTGACTATGTCATTTGGATTGATCGCTGCAGAACTTAAATAGCATCATCAAACTCTTATTTTTTCATGAGGCACTATGCCAAAATATTGCGCATGATGCAGTGAAATAGCTTATTTTTTTGCATTTCATCGAACATCTTCTCATTTTTGTGAATAGCGATAGATATGTGCTCTATGGCCTGATCAAAGCATCCATGACGTAGGTACGCATAACCTAAATGGAAGTGAGAGAGCACCAGTCTAAATTAAGAACACCCGTAAGTGAGAACGAGTAGTTTATTATATACGAGCTCTTGGATGCGAAGAGTGACAAGTTCTTCTCCATCTTTTTCTCTAGCAGCATCATCATAACTTTTCAGTCGATCAAGGATATCGCCCATGATTTATCTTTGGAAGGGCTTTTTCTTCTGCTCGTTTGTTACTGCTATTTTTAATAACTATTTTTATAGTATTT
>APMI01012461.1_pt1 | contig 13368 bp, 14 predicted proteins | sample 667938 | NCBI WGS metagenome assembly APMI01 (sample SAMN01084076, study PRJNA167559) | wastewater metagenome | biome: Wastewater | place: Denmark: Ejby Moelle, Odense | collected 2011-11-28 | reverse complement strand
AGGTCGAAGCCGCCGCGAGCGGGCCTGTAGCCACGCGCCATGTTCTCGATTCCCGCCGGATAGCAATCGACGACTGTGCTACGCGTCATGCCGAGCGGCTGGAATATGTTTTCCTGCGAGAAAGCGGCGAGGCTTTTCCCGCTCAGCCGCTCGACCATGGCCGACAGCACGAAATAGCCGGTGTTGCTATAGCTGAAACGCGTTCCGGCGGGAAATAGCGTGCCCTTCTGCGCTGAAAGCTGGGCCATGGTCTCCGCCTTGGTCGCATGATCCCAGAAGGTGCGGCCGGTCAGTTCCAGAAGCGTGAGATAGTCCCGAAGGCCGCCGGCATGATGGATCAGCTGCCGCGCCGAGACGCCGCTACCCGTCCTGGCGAGTTCGGGCAGAATCTCGGCGATCGACGCATCGAGGTCGAGCTTGCCCTCATCGGCCAGCAGCAGGGCGGCGAAGGCAGTGAACTGCTTCGATGTCGAGCCGATGTTAAAGACTGTGTCGACCGTGATCGGACGTCCGCTCGCGCGGTCGGCAAGTCCGGTCGTGAAGGTGAAGGCCGTATGCTCGCCGATATGCACGGCAAGCGCGAAGCCCGGATCGCCCCGCTGCGGCCAGAGACCGCCGAGCGCATCGGCGATGAGTGCCGAAAGCCTGTCCGTGTCCATCGCGTCACCAACTATATTTCAGGCTCGTATAGATCGACCGTCCCTGGCCGAAATAGCAGGAGTCCGGGTCAGCACAGGCCGCGATATAAGTCTTGTCAAAGAGGTTTGTGATATTCAACGACCATTGCAGCCCCTTGAGGTCGGGGTTCTTCGCGCCGAAATCGTAGCGGGCGGAGATATCCACGAGCGCGAAGCCCGGAACCTTGATCGTGTTCGCGTCGTCGCCATAGGAGGGGCCGACATAGCGCACACCGCTGCCAAGGCCAAAACCTTCGAGACCGCCGCTGTCGAAGCCGTAGTCGATCCAGAGCGAGGCCGTGTGTTCTGGCACCGCCACCGGCCGCTTGCCCACCTTCACGGCATTGGTGTCCCGCGTCACCTCTGTGTCCCAGTAGGCATAGTTCGCAACGAGGTTCCAGTTGCTGTCGAGGCTCGCCTTGGCCTCGAATTCGAGCCCGCGCGAGCGAATTTCCCCGGTCTGGATATTGAAGAAATCATGCAGTGGATCCGGCGTCGAGACGTTCTGCTTGGTCAGGTCGAAGGCTGAGACGGTGAAGTTCAGGTCGGTTCCCGGAGGCTGAAAGCGCAGGCCGATCTCGTATTGCTGGCCTGTCGTCGGCTCGAACAGATTGCCGTTGAAATCCGCCCCGATGGCCGGCTCGAAGGACGTCGCGTAGCTTGCGAAGGGCGATAGCCCGTAGGGCCCGGAATAGACGACCCCGCCGCGCCATGTCGTCTTGCGGTCACTCTGGTCGGTGTATTCCGAGGTGCCGTCATAGAGATAGTTGTAATGCTCGCGCGTGCGGGCGTAGTCGTGGCGGATGCCGCCGAGGAAGGAGAAATCACCCCATTCGACATGGTCCTGCGCGTAGAGGCCGAGCTGGCTTGTGCGCTGATGCAGCCGGGTGTCGAGCACGGGATTGGGGAAATCCTGGAAATAGTCGCGGTTCAAGAGGTCGAGTTCCGTCCAGCCGCCGCGTCCGTGATGGCGGATATTGTCGAGATGCTGCGTGTCAATGCCGATCAGTGCATGGTGGGTGAGCACTCCGGTGTCGAACTCGATTTGAAGGTTGGTGTCCGACGACACGCCCCAATAGTCGAAATCGAAGCCGATGCTGCCGAGATCGAGAATATGGTCGCTGCCCGGCAGATAGCCATAGGGCGTGACCTGGCGGATGGAGGCCTTCGTGTTCTGGTATCGCAGCTTGTGGCTGAGCTTCAAGGCGTCGGAGAATTCATGCTCGAACTCGTAGCCGATATTGGCCTGCTCGCGGCGGAAGTTGTTGTAGTTGGCGTTGCCGTCGAACCATTCCCGCTGGATATCGACGGCCGGATTCGGGATGACTGTGCCGAAGGCGGGCCACGTCGCCATGTCGCTGGCGGCCGGGTCCTTCGTATAGCTGCCGAGCAGCGTGAAGCGCGTGGCGTCGGTCGGCTGATAGGTGATCGACGGCGCCAGATAGATGCGCTGGTCCTCGTAGAAATCGGTCTGCGCGCCCGCCTTGCGACCGTGGCCGACGAGCCGGTAAGCCCAGGTGTCTTCCGCGTCGAGCACGCCGCCGACATCGAACGCCGACTGGAAGTGGTCGTGGCTGCCGGCCCCGAGTTCCACCGATTCGAATTCCTCGAAGCGCGGGCGCTTGCTGTAGGCGTTCACAAGGCCGCCGGGGCTGGACTGGCCGTAAAGAACTGAGGCCGGGCCGTGCAGCACTTCCACCCGCTCCACGCCCCAGCTTTCGATCTGCGGAGCGATGCGGCCGGGCCAGAGCAGGCGCATTCCGTCGAGATAGTCGGAAAAGTTCGATGCGCTGGCGAAGCCGCCGAAGCCGCGGACATAGACGGAATCGAAGCGGGTCTGCGTCCCGGCCGTCCCGGTCAGCACGCCGCTGGTATAGCGCAGTGCCTCGGAGATGCTCCTTACGCCCTGATTGTCGATCTGCTCGCGCGTCACGACCGAAACCGTCTGCGGCGTCTTGGCGATGGGAACGCCCGTCTTGGTGGCGCTCAGAGCGTTTTCCGCGACAAAGCGCGTGACCGGGCCGAAATAGCCGTCCGCGCCGCCATCGACCACGACCGGGTCGAGTGCAGTCCCACCGGCGATCTGCCCTGTCTGGATCGGGTCCATGCCGGACGACAGGGAGACCGCGTTGCCGCGTAGCGTATAGGTGAGGCCCGTGCCGGCGAGCAGGCGGCGCAGGGCCGTTTCGGGCGTGAAGGTACCCGCAAGGCCCTTGACGGATTTGTCACGCGCCGCCGAGGGGAGATAGCCGACCTGCATGTCCGATTGCTCCGCGAAGGCGACGAGCGCCTCGTGGAGTCCGCCGGCGGGAATGGAGAAGCGGCGCTCGCCCGTTTGCGCGCGAACCTCGGCGGGCCATGCGCCGATTGCTCCCACGAGGGCGGATTGGAGCATAAGGATTGCAACGCCCGATGCCGCCCACCGATGTTTCCGTAACGCCATTTTCATTTTCCCTGCCGAAAGAACGCCTGCGGCGGCGCCGTTCCCGGAGCCGTTCGGATACTTGACGGAGAGAGGAAGGAATTTTCCCAAAAAAGTTCAAAGCGTGGTGAGGACGGTAATCCACGGGCCGATCTGCCGAACCCGCCCGCCGAGCGGGAAGACCACGGTTTCGAGTGCGACACGCGGTTCAGAGGCGTCGAAAACGCCGCTGATGCGTGCTTTTGCAAGTCCCCTGTCGGCAATCAGCACTTTGCCTTTCTGCCAGCGCGCGATCTTGGCCACGACCCGGTCCACGCGCTCGTTGCGCACGATGAGGCGACCCTGCCGCCACTCGCCGGCATTTGCGGCGTCGAGGCGTCCATGCTCTATGTCGCCGTCGTCAAGGCTTGCGCGCATCCAGTCGCCTCCGCGCAGTTCGCCTTCGGTCGCCGCGAATGTATAGGCGGCCGTGCCATCGACCATTCCGGTATAGCAATCCGCGCCGTTGAAGGCGAAATCCAGCGTGGCCGCCGTCGTTTCCAACTGGAAGGGACCGGCATTGAGGACGGCCGAGCGCTCGTCCTCGGCAAGGCGGCAATAGAGGAAGCCGTCGAGAAGCTCGATCCTGCGGACCGTTTCCGATAGCGTGACGCGCACCTTCGTGTCGGGGCCGAGGGTGAGGCGGCTTCCGTCAGCAAGATCGATATCGGTGATTTGCGCGGTATCCGTCAGAAGGACGCCGGGGGGAAGCTCGTTGACATGCCAATAGGCAAGACCCGCACCGCCGGCGATGGCCACGCCCGCGAGGCTGAGAACGCCGCGCCGTGAGATGCGGCCGGACTTCTGTTTGTCGGCTCCAGCCTCCAGCGCCGTCCGGCCCAGGCGGTAGACGGTCTTTGCCTCCGTCCAGGCCTTGAGGCAATCCTCGCCGCGCGCGCAGAAAGCGCGGATCTGCTGGCGCGTGGCCTCGTCCTGCGGCGCTTGCTGCCAGCGCAGCAACAGGGCCATGGCTTCCTTCCAGAGATCGTCGGGCGTTTCTGCGGACATGAGAAACCGTCAAGGCAGGGGCGGATAAGACATAGACGAACGAGGCGGTTCTTTGTCCCCTTTTCGTCAAAGCCCCGCCCGCTTCAGCCCCTCCCGCATGACTGTGTAGCTCTCAAGGACCAGCCGCCCGGCATTGCTCGTGGAGATGCCCATCTCGCTCGAAATCTGCGCGATCGTCAAACCATGCAGGCAGTGCAGTTCGAAGACCCGGCGGCTTCTTACCGGAAAGCGCCCGAGGATGGATGCTATGATCCTGAGGCCTTCCCGGTCCACGGCGATCTGCTCGGGCGAGGGAGCCGGATCGGCGAATTCGAAGAGGTCCGCATCCGAAACGGGCGCGCGCGCCATACGCCGGCGCTCGTCGATGGCAAGGTTGCGGGCGACCTGCGCGAGATAGGCCTGCTCATCGGCGATCTGGCCGTGCTTCGTGCTGAAAAGCCTGATGAAGGCGTCATGGATCAAATCTTCCGCGCCGTGACGATCGCGCGTAATGCGCTCGATCAAGCGGGCGAGGCGCTTCTTCTCGGAAAGATAGAGCCCGGTGAACACCGGAGATTGGACACCCATGGCACATCCCGCTAGAATATCTTGAGTGTATAGATCATGTATGCAGAATATGGCAAGAACGGATGCATGCGCGGCCGCTTCCGTCAGAGTGCTTCAATACGGATATTTGGCGAATCTGGAGTGTGGGCGGAACCGCTTTGGTCGCACGCCGTGCTGAGTGACGGGATCACCAGGCAGACATATCGCCAGCAGGTGCGGCGCGCGCGCTTGAAATCCTCCTCGTCATACTCGCTTGCGATCTGCCAGAAACAGCCGTCGATGACGGCCGTGATCCCGTAAGTGATGTCATAGACATTCTATTCTGGCACCAGTCGTTTCACGGCGTCGCGGATATTGGCCATGAAGCGCTCGCCCATGAGATTATAGACGCGGCCGATGTGGGGCTCGCTCTGCGATGCGATCATGAACTGCATCCATACCTTGCGCTTGGAGCCGTGAAAATGCCGGGGTGAGAACGAGCCGTCGATAATGGCCTTGGGGCGCTGTGCCGAGCTTGGGTCCGGTGGCAGGACATCCGGTATGTCGCGACGATAGAGAACGCCGCCCTGCATATGCGGGGCGGCGTCATCGGTTTAAAGGCCGAGGCGCGCGGCGCTAAATTCCGGCTGCTGAGCGATGTTCCTTGATGCCGCCCGTTTCCGGGTCAAGTTCTTCGAAATGGCCGTGGACCTCGATATCATCGAGGAGACCCTTCCAGAGCGAGACGCACAGGCCGACCATCACGAGGAGGAACGGCGCCGCGGCAATGATGGAGGCTGTCTGGAGCCCGGCAAGACTGCCCATCACGAGAAGAATACTCGCGGAGGCGCCGGCGAGCACGCCCCACAGGACGACGATGGAAGCCCGCGGCGTCGGGGTGCCGCGTGACGACAGCATTCCCATCACGACCGACGCCGCATCGGCGCCCGATACGAAGAAGATGGCCACGAGGAACATGGCGGCGGTCGATGTCAGCGTCGTCGCGGGGTACTGCGCCAGCAGGGCGAAGAGCGAGACCGGTTCGCCTTTTTCCTTCAGCATTTCGACGAGGCCGCCGGGACCCATCAGCTCGGAATGAAGCGCGGCGCCGCCCATGATCGTGAACCAGACGAAGGTGACGGCGCTCGGGATCAGCAGGACGCCGATGACGAATTCGCGGACGGTGCGGCCACGCGAAATGCGTGCGATGAACACGCCAACGAACGGCGCCCAGGAGATCCACCAGGCCCAGTAGAAGATCGTCCAGCTCGCCAGCCATTTGCCGTCGCTGAAGGCGGCCGTACGGAACGACATGGAGACGAGATCGCTGAAATAGTAGCCGAGCGCGGTGATCAGCGTCTCGAAGATGAAGACGGTCGGGCCGGCGAGCGCCAGGAAGACCAGCATGATGACGGCGACGATCATGTTCATGTTGCTCAGGAACTGGACGCCTTTGCCCACGCCGGACACTGCCGAGAGGATAAACAGCACCGAGAGCACGGCGATGATGGTCAGCGAGATCGTATTGGATTCGCCGGTGTTCCAGAGGAAGTTCATGCCGCTGTTGATCTGCTGCGCGCCGAGGCCGAGAGAGGTGGCGGTGCCGAAGAGCGTGGCGATGATGGCGAGCGCGTCGATGGAGCGGCCGATCGGGCCGTGGATCCTGTCGCCGAGCAGTGGATGGAATGCGCTCGACATCAGTGTCGGCAGATCGCGGCGATAGCTGAAATAGGCGAGAGCAAGCCCCACGACTGCATAGATCGCCCAGGGATGAAGCGCCCAGTGGAAATAGGCATACTTCATGGCGAGGAGGGCGGCTTCTTTGCTTTCCGGGACGGCCATGCCGTGGGGCGGGGCGGCAAAATGGGACAGCGGTTCGGCCGCACCCCAAAACATCAGGCCGATGCCCATGCCCACGCTGAACATCATGCAGACCCACGAGATCGTGGAGAATTCCGGCTTCTCGTCGTCATGGCCGAGCTTGATGCGGCCGAAGCGGCTGAAGGCGAGGAAGATGGAGAAGATCAGAAAGAATGCCGTCGAAACGACGAAACTCCAGCCGAAAAGGCGGATGATGGCGTTCAAGGTGGCGCCCGCCACGCTTGCGAGCGAATCCGGGGCGACGACGCCCCACAGAACGAATCCCCCTGCGATGAAGATGGATGGCCAGAATACGCCGGGATCGATGTCCCGCCTGCTTGCCGTCGACATGAGCGACGCCTCCCTGTTTGTTGATCCGTTGCGTCCGGCATTCAAGGCGTGCAAATTTGACGTGGAGATCAATACGGTACGCAACTAGAGAATGCCGGTGCCGGGCGATCAGGGGCGCGCCATCTACGACGTCGCCGTATCCAGTTCCGACTTTCTCGTTAAGGGCAGACGCCTGCCGCTTGTGCGGCGGCCTTCGGCGTTTGCCCGTTTAACACCGCCTGAACCAACCGCTCTCGATCAATCGGCGTCAAACGGGCATTCTTCGAAGAACCGCGCTGCTTGGATGCTAGCAGGCAGCCCGTAGATGGAGTGCGATCAATTCATTTGCGGTATCCGCCGCGGCAATCCTTGCACCCATGTTCACGAAGCCGTGGATCTGTCCGGGAAAATGGCTATGCGTCGCCTGCACACCCTCGCCGACCAGTCGCTCAGCGAAGGCGCAGCCCTCGTCGCACAGGGGATCGACGCCCGACGTGATGAGCAGCGTGGGCGGCAGTCCGGCAAGGCTGGGCGCATAGAGCGGAGAAACACGCCAGTCGCGCCGGTCAATCCCCGCCGGAAGATAGTGGTTCTGGAACATCCGCATGGAGTGCCGTTCAAGCGGGCTGCCGCGAGGCACCCGGTCGTAGGATGGCGCTTCCTGCGCGCAGTCCAGATTGGGATAGATCAGGACCACGGCCCTGAGGGTGCCGTGATCGCGCTGCTCCAGCGCCAGCACCGCCGCAAGGTTGCCACCGGCGCTGTCCCCTCCGATCGCGCCGCGCCGGGCATCGAGCCCGAACTGCACGGCCCGGCTGCGAATATCCCACAGGGCGAGGCGCACGTCCTCAAGGGCTGCGGGAAACGGGTATTCCGGCGCCAGCCGATAGTCGAGCGCCACAACGACCGTTCCTGAGGCTGCTGCGATACGCCGGCAGAGCACGTCGTGACTGTCGAGCCCGCCCATGACCCAGCCGCCGCCATGCAGATACAGCATCCAGGGCAGATCCCTTTGCTTCACCCCGCCCGGATAATAGAGGCGCATGGCGAGGGGAAAGGTGCTGCCCGCCACATTCACCTCGGCCACCCGGCCCATCTGCGGCGGCACGGGCTGCAGCAGCGGGAAGCGCTGGCGATACGCCGCGCGAATCTCTTCGGGCGACATTTCGTCATAGGACCGCACTGGCCTTTCGCGGGCCGCCTCCACCAGCAGTCTTGCCTGCGGATCGAGCCGCGACAGATCGTCTTGGGAACCGTCGTCATACATAGTCTCTCTCCATTGAAGACCGGGCGCCGGCAAAGGGCGCCCGGTTTCGGGTTTCAGCGGTAGACGCCGGGGATGGTCAGGTTGGCCGGCTCGCCGTCACCGACCCACTTCTTGTAGAGTTCGGCGTAGCGTCCGGTGCGCACCTGCTGGTTCACGAAGAGGTTCAGGTAGTTGATCAACCCGTATTCCTCGCGAAGGGTGAAGAGCGCGACATAATCCGGCACCATGGGCGCCTTACCGACGATCCTCAGTCCCGGATACTTGCCGCTCTTCAAGGTGGAATTCGCCACTTCGATCGCCGAGATCGTCACGTCGATCTGCCCTTGGGTCAGCGCGAGCAGGACATCGGCCTGGGTCTGGTAGGGCCGGAAGCTTCCCACGCCCCATTCCTTGACCTTTGCTTCGAGCCAGATTGCCTCGTAGGTGCCGGCGGTGGCACCGATGGTCTTGCCCTTCATGCCCTCCCAGTCGGCGATATCGACTGATGTATTCGCGATAACCGCATTTTCAAACGCGTAGTAGGGGATCGACATGCCGATCGTCTTCGCGCGCTCCAGCGTGTCGGACGTCGAGGCGACGCCGATGTCGATCCTTCCGGTCATCAGCGCGGGAATGCGTTCCGGGAACGGCGTCTCGACGATTTCCGTGGTGACGCCCAGCGCCTTGGCGAGGTCGTTGCAGTAATCCACGTCGAACCCGACGGGAGAGTTATCCTGTTCGCGCATCCCCATGGGCGGGAAATCCAGCGTCACCCCGCAGCGCAGCGTGCCGGAGGCGATGATATCGTCCAGCTTGTCGGCATGGGCCACGTTGATGGGAAGCAGGCCGGCCAAAAGAGACAGGCCGATGGCAATGACTTTCATTTTATCCTCCTTGGATATGTTCACTCTCCGCCGGTACGCCGCCCGGGACGTCACCGGTCGTTCTCCCGGGATGGCCCGGGATATCGGCCTCCGCCGGGACCGGACGCATCAGTTCAGCGTTCGACCCTGGGCGACGGAGGAATCTGGTTGGATGGGTTGTGTGAATCGCTACGGCGACGACTGCGCGAGCCATTTCCGCTCGACCGCCTTGAAGGCGCCGGCTATCAGGAAGGTTAGGGCGAGATAAAGGGCTGCTGCGGTTAAAAGCCCTTCATAGGCGAGATAATATTTGCCATTCAGCAGGCGCCCCGCGCCGAGGATATCCTGGATTGTGATGACGCTGGCGACCGTCGAGCCGTGCAGCATCAGGATCACCTCGTTGCCGTATTGCGGAAGCGCCCGTCGAAACGCGCCGGGAACCACGATGCGGCGCAGCACCTGCAGGCGCGTCATGCCGATGGCATCGGCCGCCTCAACCTCCCCTTTCGAAACCGCCTTCAGCGCGCCGCGCAGGATCTCCGCCGTGTAAGCTGCAGTGTTCAGCGAGAAGGCGATGAGCGCGCAGTTGAAGGGAATGCGCAGCCACGGCCACAGGACGCTCTCGCGGACGGCATCGAACTGCGCCAACCCGTAGTAGACGAGATAGGTCTGCACCAGCATGGGTGTGCCGCGGAAAACGAAAACATATCCTCGCAGGAACCCGTCGAGACACGGAATGCGCCGCGTCCGCAGCACAGCCACCGGCAGCGCAATCATCATGCCGATCGCTAGAGACATGACGGTCAACTTCAAGGTCATGAGCGTGCCGGCCAGGAAGAGATCGGCATGCCTGGCAACCAGATCGAACCGCATCCTTCAGGCCCTCGCCGGGTAGCGGCGCTCAAGCCGCCGCAGGAACGCGCCCGACACCGCTGTCAGCGCCAAAAAGAACACGATCACGGCCAGCATGAAGACGAACGGCTCCCGCGTGGTCTTGCCCGCCTTGTCAGCAATCCCCACCATGTCCTGCAATCCGACGATGGAGATGATCGCCGTAGACTTCAAAAGCACGAGCCAGGTGTTGCTGAATCCGGGCAGGGCGAGCGGCAGCATCTGCGGGAAGATCACCAGCCTCAAGATCCGGCGCGGCGGAAGGCCGAGCGCCTGCGCGGCCTCCGTCTGGCCGCGCGGAACGGATAGGAATGCGCCGCGAAACGTCTCCGTCAGGAAAGCGCCAAAGATGAAGCCGAGCGTCAGGACGCCGATGACGAAGGGGCTGACGGAGATCCGGGCGTATCCGAAAGCGGCGAGCACACCGTTGATCGCCCGCTCGCCGCCGAAGAACAGCAGCAGCATGATCACGAGATCGGGCACGCCGCGCGCGACGGTCGTATAGGCGGCGACGAGGAAGCGGGCGACGTACCCGCCCTGCAAGGCAAGAACCGCAAGGACGATGCCCACGGCGCTGGCGAGCGCCATGGAAAGCAGGGCGACCGCAAGCGTCAACCCCATGCCGCCGATCAATATCGGGCCGAAGGCAACAAGCTTCTCCAACGCCGTACCGATCATTCGCCGTATTGATCGGTCGAGAAATACCTGTCGTTGATCTCCCGGTATTTTCCGTTGGCACGGATGGTCCTGATGGCCTCGTTCAGCGTTTGACGCAACGCCTCGTCACCCGGGCGCAGGGCAATGCCAACGCCTTTGCCGAAATACTTCTCCTCGATATGCGGCCGGCCGAAGAAAGCGAAGCCTTCACCCTGCGGCGTCTTCAGGAAGGCTGTCTCGCCGGTGCCCGCATCCACGAAGGCCGCGTCGACGCGCCCGGTCTGAAGGTCGAGGTAGATTTCATCCTCGGAACCGTAGAGCCCCAGTTCGACATCCGGATATTCGCCGACGAGGAAATCGTGCGCCACCGTCCCGCGCTGCACGCCCACGCGTTTTCCGGCGAGCACCTCGGCACTCTCGCTGAGCCCGGTATCGGCCCTGGCGATGAACATGCTGGGCGTTTGCATGTACTTATCGGTGAAGGCTACGACCTGCGCCCGTTCAGGCGTGATAGACATGGAGGCGATGATGGCATCGCACTTGCGTTCCAGCAGCGACGGGATCATCGCGTCCCAGTCGGTTTTCACGAGGGGGCAGGTCATGCCGGCGACCGCGCAGAGCGCATCGGTCATGTCGATGTCCATGCCGACGATCTCGCCCTTCTCGTTCATCATCGACATGGGTGGATAGGCGCCCTCGACGCAGACCTTCATCTCCGCCGCCTGCACAAGTGTCGCCGCGCTCGCCAGAAATGCCGCGGCCAGTCGCAATCTCATTCTTATCTCTCCCATCAACCGCCACCGACTTGTCCCGCAAGGCGGGCGCCGGCCAGAAATTGTCGAAGCCGCTGTGAGCGCGGCGCGCCGAATATCTGCGCGGGCGGCCCGGCTTCCTCCACGCGGCCCTCGTGCAGAAAGACCACGCGCGTGGACACATCGCGCGCAAACGCCATCTCGTGCGTCACGAGCAGCATGGTCCTGCTTTCCTTCGCAAGGTCCCGGATCACCGCGAGCACCTCGACCACCAGCTCGGGATCGAGGGCGCTGGTCGGCTCGTCGAAGAGCAGCACCTCCGGCTCCATGGCCAGCGCGCGCGCGATGGCGACGCGCTGTTGCTGGCCGCCGGAAAGCCGTCCGGGATAGGCGTCTTCCCGTCCCCGCATCCCAACACGCTCCAGTACCCGGCGCGCCAGCGGCACGGCCGCTTCCGGCGAGAGCCGGCGCACCACGACGGGGCCTTCGATGACGTTTTCCAGGACAGTCATGTGCGGCCAGAGATTGAAGCCCTGCGAAACGAAGCCGAGCTTGGCGCGCAGCCGCCGCAACTGGTCGAGATCGCGTGCGACCCGGCGTCCCTTGCGCACGACGAGGTCGAGCTCTTCTCCGGCAATGTTCACCTCACCCGCATCGCTGGCCTCGAGCTGGTTTATGCAGCGCAGAACCGTTGACTTGCCCGAGCCGGACGCGCCGATCAGCGCGATCACATCGCCCTTGTTCGCCTCCAGCGAGACGCCGCGCAACACCTCGATCGCACCGTAGCGTTTGTACAGGCCGCGCACGGAAAGACGGAGATTGGACGGAGTTCTCAAAGCCGTCATGCAAGTCTCTCCTCTCCGCAAGATCATCTCCAGCACTTGCGCAAAAACCTAGCACCGGCGGAAAAATTACTGACATGAGAAATGACAAGTATCTATGAGCGCAGATCATGCATCTTCTCACGCGCCGTCCGGCGCAGCCAGGTGACGAGCTGGCGGATGTCGGTCTCCTTGCGCCGCTCGTATTTCAGATGCAGGTCGTAGCTGAGGCCCGTCGGCATGGGCTTTCCGGCGAGGCGGAAAAGTTCGCCCCGCGCCAGGGCAGGCGCCGCCAGGAAATCTGGGATGAGAGCCGCGCCCATCCCGGCACGCGCCATTTCGAGCGCGAGCAGGTAGTGTGAGCAGCATTGCCACGGCCCTCGACGGAGGACTTGCAGGGACAGGCCGTTCAGAGCCGCAAAGCTTTCCCAGTCGACCCCGGTCGCCACGGGGTCCGTCTCGGACGTGATCAGCGGAAGGCCGTCACGATAGCCGTTCGCGAAGCCCGTTTGCGCCACCGGCAGCAGCACTTCATCGAAGAGCCGCACCGACCAGTATCCGCGCCGGGGCGTCTCCGAGGTGATGAACACATCGGCCAGCCGGTCGCTGATCTCCGGCGGGTCCGACATCATGACGAGGCGCAAGTCTATGTCTTGATGGGCGGCGGCAAAGCCGGGCAGGGCTGCGATCAGCCAACCCGCGGAGAAGGACGGGTACATCGCCAGCCGCACAGTGCGTCGGTTGAGGCCGATCGTCGAAGCGGCCGAGCGTTCGATCAGGTCGAGCGCATCGTCCAGTGCTTCGGCGAGCCGTGCCCCCGCCTCGGTCAGGCTGATGCGCCGCCCCTGGCGCTCGATCAGCTCCTCGCCGAGATATTCCGCAAGATGCCGCAGCTGATGGCTGACCGCGCTCTGTGTTATCCCGAGCTCCACGGCGGCCTGCGTCACCGACAGGTGGCGGGCGACGGCTTCGAAGACCTGGAAGCCTCGCAGGTTCAATATCAGGCGCCGCTTGACCATGCATGATCCTCACTCATCTGAAACGAGAGAAACTCATTTTCCCCGGCCGCGTCAAGCGACTAGCTTCAATGCTCACACGGGAGAGTTGAAGATGGACATCGAAACCGTTTGTCTCGGGCCCGACCAGATGGATGGAAGCCACCGCGTGACGGTCTACCGTTTCGGCCGACGGGGCGCGCGACCGCGCGTTTATATCCAGGGCGGGCTTCATGCGGATGAAGCGCCGGGAATGCTGGTGGGGTTCGCGCTCCGCGATCA
>APMI01014369.1_pt1 | contig 13370 bp, 18 predicted proteins | sample 667938 | NCBI WGS metagenome assembly APMI01 (sample SAMN01084076, study PRJNA167559) | wastewater metagenome | biome: Wastewater | place: Denmark: Ejby Moelle, Odense | collected 2011-11-28 | reverse complement strand
GGGCGCGTGCGATCGCGGCGGCTCGGCGGGGTGGGGGGCGTTGACATGTCAGGCTGCTTTCGGGGTTGCCGTGTCATCCGGCGCCCACTTGAGCGAGAGCGCCGCGATCACGAGATAGATGCCGAGGATCGCCCAGTAGGCGCCCAGTGTTCCGACGACGATGACGGATGCCGTGAGCTCACGAACCACGCCGTCGGGCCCCTCGAACGTCTGCACGAACCCCGGCGGCACGAGCAGCACGATGATCGCCAGCAGCACGGTGAGGCCGCCGGTGAAGATCCAGTCCCGGGCGGACCTGTCGGTGCGACGGCTGCGCAGGCCGAGGTAGAGCTCGAGGAATCCGGTCACGACCGCGAAAGCGGTCAGCACTAGGACGAAGAACGGCAGGCCGCCCGCGATCATGGCCAGCGACACAATGCCGGCGACGAGCGTGACGATGCCCTGGGTGAGCTGCAGCACTCGCGCAGTGCCTGCAGGGGACCTGAGTGCAAAGGCCGTGATGACGGCGCCGGTCGCCGCGGCGAAGATGCCGAACGAGATCAGGCCGAGCGCGGGGGAGTGGTCGGCGCTGAAGGTCACGACCGCCGCGAGCACGAGTGCGGGGATCGCGCGCGCGAGGGGCGCGTACCAGGAAGTCACGGACTCCAGTGTAGGTTCCCGCTTGAGATGACATGAAACCCTCGCGATTCCACGGTAGTTGACAACGGTTTCAGGGCCAGGATTCCACGCGAAATGGCATTTTCCTACAGTTGGCCCGACTCAACTCAGATGCCCGCTTGCGGCAGGCAGATCGACCTAGAGTGTGTTAACGATGGCCAACCTGGGGCTCGGCATCGTATTCGTCGCCGTGCCTTGGCTCTACATCGACCTGAACGCCGCTGGAGTGCTCTATTTCGCGTGGCTGGCGTCCGCAACGCTGCGCCCCGACGGCAAGGGGCTATTCGAGGCACAATCTCTCGCGCGCGACTCCCGGTTGAAGCTGTTCCGGATGGGGCTCGTCACCAACCTGCTCAACCCCAAGGCCGCCGTCATGTACCTCGCGATCATCCCGCAGTTCATAGATCACGGGCAGGGAAACACGACCGCTCAGGGATTCGTTCTCGGCGAAGTTCAGATCATCGTCAGCATGATCGTCAACTCCCTCATCGTGCTGGGCGCCGGCACAATCTCCGGATTCGTGTCGACGCGACCCACGTGGATCAAATGGCAGCGTTGGGTCACCGGCACCCTGCTCAGCACAGTGGCGGTCATGCTGGCCAGAGAGGTCCCGCAAAGCAGCTCGCCCCTGAACCGGGCGATCATGCTGCAGGACCTCCGTGAGACGCCGCTCAGATAGACCGTCCTCCGGAAGCTCGACGAGTACGAATGACCCTTTCTGAAGGGATCGAGCAGGACTGTTGTTCTGCACAGATTCTGCTAGGTAGAGTGGGAGTCCATCCGACGGAACCCGCCGTCGGTGAACAAAGGAGTTCCAGAATGCGCATCGTCTTGGTTCATGGAGGTTGGCAGGGTGGTTGGGCGTGGGACGGCGTTGTCGCTGAGCTCACGAAGGCAGGCCACGAGGTATGGGCCCCAACCTTGCAGGGTCTCGGTGACAACGACGACCGTGCAGGTGTCACGCTCTCGACCATGGCGGACAATCTCATCGGCCGGATCGCCGACAAGGGGTGGGACCGGTTCGTCGTAGTCGGCCACAGTGGCGGCGGCCCGATCATCCAGCTCGTAGCTGAGGCGATGCCGGAGCAGGTGGAGCAGGCGATCTTCATCGACGCGTGGGTACTCGCCGACGGCGAGTCGATCAATGCGATCCTCCCCGCCGAGTTGGCGAATTTCGCCCGTGGCACAGCCGCATCCTCGCCCGACCAGAGCGTGCCGATCCCGCCGCAGCTATTCATGACGGCTTTCTTGCAGGACGGATCGGAGGAGCTTCACGCGCAGGTCGAGCCCCGTCTGGTGCCGTCGCCTGGCGGTTGGCTCGACGAGCCGATCCGTCTTCGGTCGGCCGGCACCGGTGACGTGCCGAGCGGCTACATCTTCCTGCAAGAGGATCGGGCTGTGCCGCAGGAGTTGTACCGCGCATCAGCAGACCGGCTCACGAACCCGACGACCGCGAGCTCGCCGGGGAGCCACATGGCCATGTTGACGCGCCCGGTGGAGCTGGCAGCAGCCATCGTCTCCGTTATGTCGTGACGACGTTTCGCTCTTTCGCGACTTCCGCTGGGACCGTCGCTTACGCCGAATGGCTGCCCGGCGGCCCCGCCCGTGCGACGGTGCTGCTCGTTCACGGCGGGGGGGTGGGCCCCGATGGCTGGAGTCGAGCGATCGGCGGGCGACCCGGGTGGGCGCCCCGTCTCGCCGAAGCCGGATACCGCGCGGTCGTGATGACGTGGCCTGGGTTGTCGGCTGGCGGCGCATGGGACCCCGACACGCGGCTGGATGGGGCGGCGGTCGCCGGCGCGATCGTGGAGCTAATCGCTGCGCTCGGCGGCCCGGTCGTCCTCGTGGTCCACTCCATGTCCGCCGCTTTCGGTTATCGGGTCGCTTTCCACCATCGGGATTCACTGATCGCCCTAGTCGCGCTGGCACCCGCTCCCCCCGGGGACATCCAGCCCGAGCCCGCCGTGCTGGAGGAGGACGCCGATCACATCGTCGTCCAGGGACGCCCGCTCACCTGGAGGCTTCCCCGTCGCGGCTGGTGGCATCCCGGATCAGAGTTCATCGAGACGAAGCTGGTCGGTGCAAGCGAGCAATTCCCACCCGGTCACCTGGACGAGCTCCGTTCGCAGCTGGTGCCAATCCCAGCCGGGCTCCTCCTCGAGCGGCAGAACGTTCGCGGTGCGCAGGTCCATATCGGCGACAGGGAGTTGGACGGCCTACCGACCCTCGTGATGGTCGGTACCCACGACACCGATCATCCGATCGAGTCGGACCGCGCGACTGCTGACTGGCTCGCCGAGCGAGGCGGCGATGTCAGGTTCGTCGCGTTGACGGCAGCGAACGTGGCTGGCAACGGCCACATGCTGATGCAGGAGTCGAACAGCGATGCGGTGCTCAACCTTGTAACGGAGTGGCTCGGTCCAAATGTACGCCCGCGGCGGTGAGGATGGTGCAGCTGATCGCGACCCGGGCGCCGGTCATCTCTGATGGCCCGAGTACAGCAGGAGCCGTTGCTCAGCAAGTTCCTGCAGCAGGAATCGCCAGAGATGCCCGTCGTTGAATGCGTCACCCAGGTCGGGCAGGTCGGCGAGATCGTCGTCGTCGATCGGCATAGGCTCGGCCCCTGCCTGCAGAACGGCGAGGTGCACGCGAGCCAGGCTGTCGACATTGATCGCGCGGATGACGGCCTGCGGGACGCTCTCGCCGACGGCGGTGAGGCCGTGACCGCGCAGGATGCCGACCGGCCGCGTGCCGAAATCGTCCGCCATGGCCGTCGCGCGTGCGTGGTTGCGGATCAGCGCAGACGAGGAATGCGCGGGGATGCCGCCGCGCGCCATCCGCATAGCGGGGATGTTGAAGGCACCGACAATCGGTAGCAACGTCCGTCCGGTCAGCGAGAACGCGACGACAGCCGGCGGATGCGCGTGGACGACGGATCGAGCCGCAGGATTGCGGCGCAGCAGCTCAAGATGCAGAGACAGCTCGTTCGGCGCCCGGTACCCGCCGGCGAGCTCGAACGATCCCTCAAGGGGCACGGCGAGGATGTCGTCGGCGGTGGTGAACCGCAGCCCTCGCTCCTGCGGTCCGCGGGCTCGGATGAGGACGGTGTCGTCGTCGACCCGCAGGCTGACGTGCCCGAGGATGTCGTCCACGAGCCCCCGGACCGCGAGCACGCGGCAAGCATTGGCGACGAGCATGCGTTCGTCGACGTAGTCGTTCATCATCCACTTCTCCTTCGAGGCGTGATCTCCGATTGCGAATTCCTGGAAAATCTAGCAGAATCAGATTCTGTCTTAAAGAAAACCGGTCTCGACCGACATCATCTTCAAGGCGCGGAATAGGACTCTGACATCAGGAAGCAGCGGCCCAATGGCGAGCAAGACGACGATCTTCGAGGACGTGCGGCGCGGCATGATCCCGGCGCACATCTATAACGACGAGGAGATCTTCGAGCAGGAGAAGAGCAAGCTCTTCAGCCGCGCGTGGATTTTCGTCGGACATGAATCCGAGATCCCTCAGCCCGGTGACTACGTGGTGCGGCATGTGCTCGACGACTCGTTTATCGTCGTGCGCGATGAGAGTGGTGAGATTCGGGCGCACTTCAACATGTGCCTGCACCGCGGGATGCAGGTGTGCCGCGCCGAGGTCGGCAACGCCTCCCACTTCCGTTGCCCCTACCACGGGTGGTCATACCGCAACGACGGCCGGATTATGGGCCTCCCGTTCCACGAGGAGGCCTACGGGGGTGAGGCAGGGTTCAACAAGAAGGGTGCACGACTGCTCCCGGCGCCGAACCTCGACACATACAACGGTCTGATCTTCATCAGCATGGACCCGAACGCGCCGACCCTGCGGGAATACATCGGCGACTTCGCGTTCTACCTCGACTACTACACGGGGCAGAGCGCCAAGGGCATCGAGCTGCGTGGCCCGCAGCGGTGGCGCGTCAAGGCGAACTGGAAGATCGGCGCCGAGAACTTCGCCGGCGACATGTATCACACGCCCCAGACCCACACCTCGGTCGTCGAGATCGGGTTGTTCCGTGAGCCGACGGCGGAGAAGCGCAAGGACGGCAACACGTACTGGGCCGGCAACGGCGGCGGCACGACCTACAAGCTCCCGCCTGGCAGCCTCGAGGAGCGGCTGCGCTATGTCGGATATCCCGACGCGATGATCGAGCGGATGAAGGAGCAGTGGTCGCCTGAGCAGCTCGATGTGATTGGCCGTGACGGGTTCATGATCTCTGCGGCATCGCTCTTCCCGAACATGAGTTTCGTGCACAACTGGCCGAAGGTGGAGGACGGGGACGACGTGCTGCCCTTCATCTCGATCCGTTCGTGGCAGCCCATTAGCGAGAACGAGACGGAGGTCTACTCCTGGTTCGCGGTCGATGCCGAGGCGCCGGAGGAGTTCAAGGATCTCTCGTACAAGGCCTACCTGATGTGCTTCGGTAGCACGGGAATGTTCGAGCAGGACGATGTCGAGAACTGGGTCTCGCTGACCACGACTGCCAAGGGTTCGATGGCTCGACGGCTCCTGCTCAACAGTCGGATGGGGACTCTCAAAGACGACACTCCGGTCGTCGCTGCGCTGACTCCTGAACAGTTCGCCGGTCCAGGCGTCGCGCACGTTGGTTACGGCGAGTACAACCAGCGTCATCTGCTCGATCGCTGGGCCGACTACCTCGACACCGATGACGAAGTCGAGGTGCAGGTCGCGAGCATCGGTACAGGCATCACCAACAACGGGGAGGCACCCGCATGATGAACACCGAGACCGGTGTCCAGATATCCGAGCAATCGCGTCTCGGCGCCCACGCCACGCGCGCCGATCGAGTCGGGCGGTCCCTATTGTTCTCCGACGAACTGCATCTCGAGGCGCATCGTTGGTTGATTGAAGAGGCTTACACCCTCGACGAGCAACGGTACGAGCACTGGCTTGAGACGCTTACAGAGGATATTCACTACATCATGCCGGTGCGTCAGACGACGGCTCTCGGGTCTTCCTTCACGACGGCGAGGGGGATGTCGCACTGGGACGAGAATAAGTACTCGCTCAGCCGCCGGGTCGCGCGATTCCTGACTGAACACGCTTGGACGGAGGACCCTCCCTCACGCCTGCGTCATTACGTGACGAACGTGCGCGTGTTCCTGTCCTCGGTCGAGGACGAGCTCATCGTCGACTCCGCCGTCCTGCTGTTCCGCAGCCGGGGAGACGTCAACGAGCCGTCAATCATCTCCGCTCACCGCGAGGATGTATTGCGTCGCGTCGGTGACGACCTGCAGCTGGCACGTCGGGTGATCATGGTGGACGAGTCGGTGCTCCGCATCCAGAACCTGGCGATCTTCCTGTGAGCGGCCTCGACTGGGAGGGTGCCGACGTCGATCGTGATGCCGCGGCGGCTGCGGCTGCGGAGCGCGAGCGTCTTGTCGCCCGCACCGTCGGGGAGCCGCTCGTCATCGCCAACGAGTTTTCGGAGATCGAAGTGCGCCGTGTGGAAACTCACAACGGCACGAGGCTTCTGATCGACGCCCCGAAAACTGGCCAGTGGATCGCGATCGATCCCATGGAGCTCGAGGCCCTGACCTGGCAGACCACGCAGACGTTCTCCGAGATGATCGCGCGGCCTGACCAGCCGATGTTCCCCGAAATGCGACCGCAGTAGAAAGGAGAGACCGATGGCACGGATCATCGCAGACCGCAGCGCCTGTCAGGGCTACGCCAATTGCGTTGTCGCCGCGGGCGACTACTTCGACCTCGATGACGACGCCCTGGTGATCGTTCTGCGCGAGGACCTGCCCGACAGTGAGCGCAAGCGAGTAGAGGAGGCGGCGCGCAGCTGCCCCGTCTCCGCCTTGGTTGTGGAGGACTGACGTGTCGCGGGTCGTCATCGTCGGCGCCTCTGTTGGTGGGCTCAAGACCGCCCAAGCTCTTCGAAGCGAGGGGTTCGAGGGCGAGATCGTCCTGATTGACCAGGAGCGCCATCCCACCTACGACAAACCTCCGCTCTCGAAGAAGTACCTCACCGGTGAGACGGCGCGACACGAGATCGAACTTCTTTCCGAGCACGAGACGCGGGGGATCGGAGCCATCTCGATCTTCGGCACGCCCGCGGCATCCGTCGACCTCGAAGGCCAGGTTGTGACGCTCGCGGACGGTGCAGCTGTCTCATACGACACACTCGTGATCGCCACCGGGTCACGCGCCCGTCGCTCTCCGTGGGGTGAAGGTGAGCATATTCACTTGCTGCGTACCAGCGGCGATGCCGAGCGCTTGCGGGATGAGCTGGCCACAGCGAGGCACCTTGTGGTCATCGGCGCAGGCTTCATCGGGGGTGAGGCTGCCGCGACCGCGATCACGGCGGGCGTGCGGGTCAGCATGGTTGACCCGTTCCCGGCGCCGATGTCGCGGGTGCTCAATGCCGAGGTCGGCCAGATCTTCAGCCGCAAGTATGCGCATGAGGGCGTCGAGGAGTACTTCGGAAGGACAGTCGAAGGCGTCGAACAGACGGCAGACGGGGTGCGCGTGGTGCTCGATGGCGGCGAGATCATCGAGGCCGATGCAGCTCTCGTCGGTATCGGAGCTGTGGTCAACACGGAGTGGCTCGAGGGTTCCGGCATCGAACTCGACAACGGGGTGATCTGCGACTCTGGGCTGCGGGCCATCGGGCATCCTGAGATCTTTGCCGTCGGCGATATCGCACGTTGGGCGAGTGCGTCGCGCAACGTCTCGCTGCGCCTCGAACATTGGACCAATGCCGTTGATCAGGCTCGCGTCGTCGCACACAACATCGTCCACCCTGATGATTGCGAGGACTACGACACGACCGAGTATGTCTGGAGCGACCAGTACGACTGGAAGATCCAGGTGGTCGGGCGCACCGGCGCCGACGACATCGTCATCATCGGGTCCGAGGAGGACCAGCGCTTCGCCGTGCTCTACTCGGAGAGTGGCGACTCGCTGACCGGCGCGCTCGTCGTCAACTGGCCGCGGGCGCTCGTTAACACGCGGCGAGCGGTGGCTACGAGAACCGATCGAGCCGAGGTCGCGGCGCGCCTGAGCGGCGACGGCGCGCGGTCGGTCACGCCCGCGGTCTGAGGATGGTCCCCGTGACCACAAGAGGATACGATTTCTGTTGTGCAGAAATCGCCCGGCGACGGTGTAGCGCCCCAATACCCGATCGAGTCAGTGGACAACGCACTGCGGTTGCTCCTCCTTCTTGGCGAGCGTACGGAGGAGGTAAGGCTGACCGACGTCAGCGCCGAACTCGGGGTGGCGTCTTCGACGGCGCACCGCATCCTCGCAATGCTCATCTGGCGCGGATTTGCCCGTCAGGATCCGCGCACGAAGACCTACGGTCCGGGTCCGACACTCACGAGCGTGGCCTTCTCGATTTTCCGGCGCATGGATCTTCCGCGCCTGGCGCAGCCGATCCTCGAGGATCTCAGTTCCTCGATGGGCGAGACGAGCCATCTCGGCATCCTCGAAGGCGCGAACGTCCGCTTCATCGCGGCGTCCGAGCCGGCGGCGGCAGTCCGCGTCGCCTCACGCCTTGGACGGGAGATCCCGGCGTACGCGACCTCGACCGGCAAGGCGATGCTTGCCAGCCTGCCGGCAGAACAGCTCGGGCGCTTGTTTCCAACGGACTCGCTCCCCGCGGTGACCTCGCATACCGTTCAGTCCCTTGCGGACCTCGAGAAGGAACTCGAAGCCGTTCGGCGCCAGGGCTACTCGACGAACCGCGAGGAGAGCGAGGACGGTGTGGCGTCGGTCGCAGTCTCGGTCGCGAACTCAGCGGGCATCAATCTCGCCATCAACCTCGCTGCCCCAGTCCATCGTCTTCCGGTCTCGAAGGTCGCGACCTTCGGGCGAGCACTCAAGGACGCCTCGATGCGGTTGAGCGAGGCGTTGGGCTAATCACGGGGGTGCTCCGGTGAACCCCGCCCCGATCCCCCTCCTCCACGGACACTCGATTCCGCGTCTGGGTCTCGGCACGTGGCCGCTCGAGGGCGACGCGGTGCACGAGATGGTCGCGCTGGCGCTCGACATCGGCTATCGACTGATCGACACGTCTCACAAGTACCTCAACGAGGAACCGGTTGGCGCGGCGATCCGAGAGAGCGGGATCGCTCGCGAGGAGATCTTCGTCACCAGCAAGTTCAACAAGGAGGATCACAGCGTAGATGGTGTCCAGCGCGCCTATGACGAGAGCCTCCGACGGACCGGGCTCGACTACCTCGATCTATTCCTCATTCACTGGCCAGTGCCTTGGCTCGACACCTATGTTGCGGCGTGGCGGGGTCTTGTAAGACTCGTCGAGCAGGGGCGGGTCGGAGCAATCGGCGTCTCAAACTTCAAACGACCACATCTGGAACGGATCGTCGCCGCTACCGGACGCGTGCCCGACGTCAACCAGATCCAACTGAGTGCCGACCTGGCGCGCGACGATATCCGTGATCTGCACAAGCGGTGGGGCATCGTGACCGAGGCCTGGAGTCCGCTCGGGCGCGGAGGCCCCTTGCTCACAGATCCCGTCGTGGTAGACATCGCAGACCGGGTCGGTCGCACCCCCGCGCAGGTGTTGTTGCGGTGGCATGTGCAGCACAACATCGTCCCGATTCCGCGCGCGGACGACCCCAGACAGCTGCGGGAGAACGCACAGATCTTCGATTTCAACCTCACTCACGACGACCTTGCGGAGCTGAGGAACCTCGATCGCGGTGAATCAGCGGCACGAGATTCCGACTCAAAAGAGAACGGACATTAGCGCGTTTCTCCCCGACTCGATCGCGTTTCAAGTTTCAGGGGTCGAGCGATCAGATCCGAGATCGATGGTTTTGGCGAGCTGCCGGTGCTGCCGACCACACCAGGACTACGAGCTTTCATGCTCCGACTCCCGGGTCATGTGACGCGCCAGCGCGGGTCGGTGACGAACTTGTGTCCGGTCGACGCCGCGTTCGTCGACGAGAACCCCGGCTATGCGGACGTCATCGATGCCAAGCGCCCCGGTGTCGTCGCTCGGCGCGGCGCGTCCTGAAGCGCGTCCGCTAGACCGAAAGGGACTCCACGTGGTCCAGCGCCGCCTGCAGTGCGTCTTCGAGCGGGGAGATCTCCTGAGCGATCTGGGCGAGGATCATCCCGCCCTGGAAGGCGGCCAAGAGCAGGTTCGCAAGCTGCCGGGGATCGGCCTCGGCGCTCAGTCGGCCGCGACGCTGCAGATCCGCCAACGCATCCTGGAAGATCTCCCTCCACTGGCTGAACGCGCGCGCGAGCTCGTCATGGACGTCGAGGTCGGTCTTGATGATCTCGCTGGCGAGCGAGCCGAGGGTGCATCCTTCGTGGAACGCGCGTTCGTATCCAACATAGAAGGCGGCCCACTTCCGGAATCCCTCGAGGTCTTCGAAGTGATCGAACTCCCCGCTCCGGTGCAGCGCGAGCACGTTGTCGGCCTGCCACGCGATCACCGCGAGCACGAGGCTCTCCTTGGTGGGGAAGTAGTGGTTGAGCTGCGACCCGCTGACGCCGGCGGCGCGCCGGACCTGTTCGTTGTTGGTCGAATGGACGCCGTTGCGGTAGATCAGTTCGGCCGTGTGCTCGAGGATCCGCGCACGAGTCGCCTGACCCTTCTCGGTGAGCTGCTGAGGCTCCGGCGCTGCCGTCGTGGACTTCATGATTCCGATCATATCAAAAATGGGCTTGACAACCCATTCCATTCTGGTGTTTCATCAACCAAGTGGGCTAAGCAGCCCAAAAATCACCGAGGTCGGACACCGACCACCCAGGACTGGAGTCGATCGCTCATGTCGCGTCTGAACGTTTCCCCCACCGCCGAGCTTCCCGAAGAGACGAACCGCGCACTCGATGAGGTGGCCGGCCGGTTCGGGTTCGTCCCGAACATGTTCGCCACCCTGGCGTCGAACCCGGCTGTGCTCGACATCGTCATGACATTGCAGACGAAGGCCAACCGGCTGCTCGATGCGAAGACCCGGCACACGATCGCGCTCGCCGTATCGGAGGCCGACGGCTGCGACTACTGCCTGGCACTGCACACGGCCGGGTCCCTTCAGGGCGGGATGTCGATCGAGGACATCGAGCTGGCGCGCGCCGGAAGCTCGGTGGACCCGAAGCGGGCGGCGGTCGCACGCTTCACGCACCGCATCATCGAGACGCGAGGGCACGTGAGCGACGCCGACCTGGCCGCGGTCCGCGGCGCCGGCTACACCGATCCGCAGATCCTCGGGATCGTCACGCTGGCAGTGCGCGCGCTGATGACGAACTACATCAACAACGTCAACCAGACCACCGTCGACATCCCCTCGGCTGCTTCGACGGCAGCCGCGGCGTGATCAGCCGGCACCCCGCGAGCGCTTCGGAAGGAACTCCCATGCCCGGTTCTGAGCTCTACGAGAAGTTCATGGCGTTGCACATCCGCGAGGGCGGGCTCGTCCTGCCGAACGCGTGGGACGCCGTCTCCGCACTGATCCTGGCCGACGCGGGCTTCGAGGCGATCGGCACGTCGTCAGCGGCGCTGGCCGCCGCGCTCGGGCGGCAGGACGGTCGCCACGCGGTCTCGCGCGACGAGCACCTGGACCATGCCCGCCTGCTCGGCCAGGTGACGGGGCTGCCGGTCAACGGCGATTTCGAGGACGGCTACGGCCTCACCGCCGAAGACGTCGCCGCGACCGTCGACCGAGCCGTGGCGTACGGTCTGGCCGGCATCGGCATCGAAGACACGACGGGGAATCCGGATGCCCCGATCCGTGACTTCGACCAGGCCGTCGAGCGCGTCCGCAGCGCTGTGAATGCGGCGAAGCGACGCATCGTCGTCACCGCCCGCACCGACAACTATCTCCAGGGCCGCCCTGACCTCGACGACACCATCCGACGCCTCACCGCGTTCGCCGAGGTCGGTGCCGACGTGGTCTACGCCCCGTTTCCACCGGATCTCGCCTCCCTCGAGGCGATCGTCGCGGCCGTCGCGCCGACTCCGGTCAACGTGCTCATCTCGCCGGCGGATCAGGTGCTGACCGTCGCGGAGCTGCAGGCGGCCGGGGTCAAGCGCATCAGTCTCGGACCCGCGCTGTACACCAACGCCATGACCGCCCTCGAGCAGGCCGCCCGCGCCCTCAGAGCCGGCGACATCGCGTCGGCGACCGCCGGCATCGGCTTCGACCGCGTGGGCGAGCTGCTCACCCGCGCCTCCTGACGCATCCGACTCCCACCTACGACCACATCTCACGGAAGGCACAACACCATGGATCTCGACAAGATCATGAACAAGCACCTCAGCCGCTACTTCGACGGCAGCAAGACGATCCCGGAGGAGACGATTCAGCAGCTGCTGAAGTTCCTCCGTTCGGCTCCCACCTCTACGAACATCCAGCCCAACCACTTCATCGTGCTGTCGACCAGGGAGGGCAAGGAGAAGCTGGCCGCCAACCTCGGCGAGCGGTTCGCCGACAACGCCGAGAAGATCCTCAACGCCTCGCACACGATCATCATGACCACGCGCGCAGACATCCCCGCCCAGCACCTGGACGCCGTGTTCGGCAAGGAGCGCGCCGACGGCAGATTCCCCACGCCGGAGAAGCAGGAGCGGTGGGAGTACATGACCCGCGACTTCGTCAGCCTGCGCAACTACACGTACAAGGACACCTATCACTGGATGGAGAAGCAGACCTACATGGTGATGGGCCTCCTCATGATGGCGGCCGCCGAACTGGGCGTCGAGGCGATGCCGCTGGAGGGGTTCGATCCGGTGACCGTCGACAAGGCGTTCGGCATCCGCGAGACCGGGCACACGACCACCGTGCTGCTGGCCCTGGGCTACCCCGATGTGGAGAAGCAGTACCACACGCCGATCTCGCGGTTCGAGTCCGAGCAGCTCTTCACCTTCGCCTGAGTCGCACCCATGGACGAGCAGCAGCTGCAGAAGATCGCGAACGATGTCGCCACGGAACTGCCCGGCGTCAGCTTCGAGCATCGCGAGAACCCGAACTGGGAGACGTACAAGGTCGGAGGCAAGATCTTCATGATGATGACCGACCTGCCCGGGCATTCCGTGGTCACCGTGAAGGCCGACCCGGCCGAAGCCACGGTCTTGCGCGAGCGGTATGAAGAGATCAGCGCCGGCTACCACACGGACAAGAAGCACTGGGTCTCCGCGAGCGCCGGCCCGGGCATCGACGCGTCCCTGGTGACGGAGCTCGTCACCAACTCGTATGGGCTCGTGGTCGAGAAACTCCCGAAGTCCGCGCGACCGACGGCCGCAGCCGAGTAGCGGCCGACACCCGAACCACCACGCCACCAGAATCAGACAGCAAGGAGAAACCATGATCGGAGTCGGAGTCCGCACCCCGGGCGGTGCCCTCGAAATCCTCGACCTACCCGAACCGCGCGAACCCGGTGCGGGCGAGCTGGTCTTGGAGGTGGTGGCGGCGGGCATCGGCCCGTGGGACGCTCTGCTCCACACCGGCGGATGGGATGTCGGGCTCGTCCCGCCCGCGGCCCTGGGCGTCGAGGGCGTCGGTCGAGTGGCCGCGACCGGTCCCGGCGAGACGGAGTTCCGCACCGGCGATCTCGTGATCGTCCACGAGGCGCCCCTGCCCGGTGGCAGCGGCACCTGGGCGGAGAAGGCTCTCGTGAGCAGTGCCCACGTCGCGCGCGTGCCCGACGGCTTGGCGCCGGCAGTCGCCGCGGGCCTCCCCGTCGCG
>APMI01024085.1_pt1 | contig 13374 bp, 10 predicted proteins | sample 667938 | NCBI WGS metagenome assembly APMI01 (sample SAMN01084076, study PRJNA167559) | wastewater metagenome | biome: Wastewater | place: Denmark: Ejby Moelle, Odense | collected 2011-11-28 | reverse complement strand
CCGCCCCCGGCGCGGGGCGGACGCGGCCCGGCGCGCGCGCGCTGGCGGCTTTGGCCGAGGCGGGGGCGGATGCGGTATTGTCGGGGCATGTCCACGATCCGTTCGACGTGGCTTACGGGCGGATGCGGCTGATCGGCGCCGGGACGCTCTCGACCCGGCTGCGCAAGACTCCGCCGAGCTTCAACGAGATACGTATCGCCGACGGGCGGTTCGAAACCTTGGTGCGTACGGCTGAACGATGACTCGGCCATTGCCGTCCGCTTTGGCTATCCCTAAGGCGCGCGGCATGGAGCGGCTGGACGGCGGCTCGGCGATTCCGCCGCACCTTCGAGGGGGCATCGTCGCGCTCGGCAATTTCGACGGATTCCACCTCGGGCACCAGGCAGTGGTCGGCCGCGCGGTCGATCAGGCGCGTGCCGAGGGGCGCCCGGCGCTGGTCGCGACCTTCGATCCGCACCCGGTGCGTCACTTCCGCCCGGATATTCCCCCGTTCCGGCTGACCACGCTCGATCAGCGCGAGCGCCTGTTCGCCGCGGCGGGGGTCGACGGGATGATCGTCTTCCACTTCGACGCCGCGCTCGCCGCGCTGGAGGCGGAGGATTTCGTCCGCGAGCGGCTGGTTGGGCTGTTCGGCGTGGCAGGCGTGGTGACGGGGGACGATTTCACCTTCGGTCACAATAAGAGCGGCGACGCCGCCGCAATAGCCGAATTCGGGCGGCGCTATGGCTTTACCGATGCGACGGTGGGGGCGGTGATGCTCGACGGCACGCCGGCGTCGTCCAGCCGCGTCCGCGATGCGCTACGTACCGGCAACCCGCGTGAGGCGGCGCGGCTGCTCACCCGGCCGTGGGCGATCGCCGGCCGGGTCCAGCATGGCGACAAGGTGGGGCGCGAGATCGGCTTCCCCACCGCCAATATCGACATGGGCAATTATCTTCGCCCGGCCTATGGCATCTATGCGGTGCGCGGGCATCTGCCCGACGGGCGCGTGCTCGATGGGGCGGCGAATCTGGGCATCCGGCCGAGCTTCAACCCGCCCAAGGAATTGCTCGAACCCTATTTCTTCGATTTCAGCGGCAGCCTCTACGATCAGATGATCGAGGTCGAACTGATCGAATATCTCCGCCCCGAGGCGAAGTTCGACTCGCTCGACGCTTTGATCACGCAAATGGCGGCGGATTGCGACCGCGCCCGCGCGATCCTTGCTGCCGGCTGACCGGCATCGCCGCCGCGGGAATGACGGGCGGGGGGCTTGCGGACGGCCCACTCAAACAACATCTAACGATGGGGCATGACGCGGCTCTTTTCCCGCGCTAATGCCGCGCGCACTCATGGCTGACGCATCCGATACCCCGAAGCGCGACTGGCGCGACACCGTCTTCCTGCCGAAGACCGACTTTCCTATGAAAGCCGGCCTGCCGCAGAAGGAACCGGCGATTCTGGAACGCTGGCAGAAGCTGGGCCTGTACCAGCGGCTGCGCGAGCAGCGTGCCGGGCGCGAGAAGTTTATTCTCCATGACGGCCCGCCCTATGCCAATGGCGATATGCATATCGGCCATGCGCTCAACCATATCCTCAAGGACATGGTGGTCCGTACCCAGTCGTTGCTGGGCAAGGACGCGCCTTATGTTCCCGGCTGGGATTGCCACGGCCTGCCGATCGAATGGAAGGTCGAGGAAGAATATCGCAAGAAGAAGCGCAACAAGGACGAGGTGCCGGCGCGCGAATTCCGCGCCGAATGCCGCGCCTATGCGCAGCACTGGGTGAACACCCAGCGCGAGCAGCTCAAGCGGCTCGGCATCAACGGCGATTGGGACAAGCCCTATCTGACGATGGATTTCGCGGCGGAGGCGACGATCGTCGCCGAGCTGATGAAATTCGCCGAAACCGGCCAGCTCTATCGCGGCGCCAAGCCGGTGATGTGGTCCCCGGTCGAAAAGACCGCCTTGGCCGAGGCCGAGGTGGAATATGAGGACATCACCTCGACCCAGATCGACGTGGCGTTCGAGATCGTCGAGGCGCCGGGCGCGCCCGAACTGGTCGGCGCGCATGCGGTGATCTGGACGACGACGCCGTGGACGATACCGGTCAATCAGGCGTTGGCCTATGGGGCCGAGATCGATTACGTCGCGCTCGACCTCGATGGCACGCGGTATCTGGTTGCCGAGCAATTGATCGGTCCCTTCCAAGCACGGGTCGGCCGGAGCGGTGGTGTCGTATGGCGCGGGACTGGCGCGCAACTCGCCGGCGCGGTCGCGCGGCACCCGATGCACCAGCTTGGCGGTTTCTTCGCCAAGCCGCGTCCGTTCCTCGCCGGCGATTTCGTTACCACCGACGCGGGCACCGGGCTCGTCCATATGTCGCCGGATCACGGCGAGGACGATTTCGAGCTGTGCAAGGCGAATGGCATCGATCCGGTGTTCGCGGTCGATGCGGGCGGCTTCTACCGCGAGGATTGGGCGTGGCTCGGCGGGCAGGGCAGCGTCATCAACAAGAAGTTCACCGCCAGCGACGGCCCGATCTGTTCGGACCTGCGCGCGGCCGGCGCGTTGCTCGCTGCGACCGACGATTTCGTCCACAGCTACCCGCATTCGTGGCGCTCCAAGGCGAAGGTGATCTTCCGCTGCACCCCGCAGTGGTTCATCGCGGTCGACCGGCCGATCGAGGGCGGCGCGACCCTGCGCGAAACCGCGGTCGCCGCGATCGCCGCGACGCGCTTCGTTCCCGAAAAGGGTCGTAACCGCATCGGCGCGATGGTCGAGGGCCGCCCGGACTGGGTGATCTCGCGCCAGCGCGCGTGGGGCGTGCCGATCGCCTTGTTCGTCGATCGCAAGAGCGGGCAATATCTGTGCGATCCGGCGGTCAATGCGCGGATCGTAGAAGCCTTCCGTGCCGAGGGCGTCGATGCGTGGAGCGAGGAAGCGGCCCCCGCGCTGCTCGGCCCGGATTACGATCCGGCCGATTACGAGCGCGTTACCGACATTCTCGACGTGTGGTTCGATTCGGGCTGCACCCACGCCTTCGTGCTCGAAAGCGGGCGCTGGCCCGAATTGCACTGGCCGGCGGATCTGTATCTCGAAGGGTCGGACCAGCATCGCGGCTGGTTCCAGTCGTCGCTGATGGAAAGCTGCGGCACGCGGGGTCGTGCGCCCTATAATGCGGTGCTGACCCACGGCTTCACGATGGACGCCAAGGGCATGAAAATGTCCAAGTCGCTCGGCAACACGGTCAATCCGCTCGACCTGATGAAGGAATATGGCGCGGATATCCTGCGCCTGTGGGCGCTGTCGGTCGATTTCACCGAGGATCACCGCATCGGCAAGGAGATCCTCGCCGGGGTCGCGGATCAATATCGCAAGCTGCGCAACACCTTCCGCTACCTGCTCGGCGCGCTCGACGGGTTCGACGAGGCCGAGCGGCTGCCGGTATCCGAATGGCCCGAGCTGGAGCGCTATATGCTCCACCTCGTCCACGCGCTCGACAAGCAGCTTCGTCAGGCGATCGCTGATTTCGACTTCAACAGCTACACAAGGTTGCTGAGCGATTTCGCGAACGAGGATCTGTCGGCGTTCTTCTTCGATATCCGCAAGGATTCGCTCTATTGCGACGCGCATACGGATACGACGCGGCGCGCCTATCGCACGATGCTCGATGTGCTGTTCCACGCGCTCGTGCGCTGGGCGGCACCGGTGCTGACCTTCACCGCCGAGGAAGTGTGGCAGACGCGCTTCCCGAGCGAGGACGGGTCGGTGCATTTCCTCGACTGGCCCGAACTGCCCGCCGAGGCCGGCGAGGACGTCAGCCAGCGCTGGCTGGCGATCCGTGCGGTGCGCGTGCGGGTGACCGAGGCGATCGAGCCGCTGCGGCGCGAGAAGATCGTCCGTTCGAGCCTCGAGGCCGATGTGACGGTGCCCGAATTGCCGCTCGATGCCGATGCTCTGGCGGAAGCGTTCATCGTGGCGAAGGTATCGCCCGGCGATGAAGTGACCGTGACGCGCACCGATTATCACAAATGCGGCCGCTGCTGGCGGCTGCTGCCGGAAGTGACCGAGGATGACGGTTTGTGCGCGCGCTGCGCTGCGGTGGTCGGCGAGGTGGACGCGTGATGCGCGGGCTTCCCAGGCTCGGGCTGGTGACGGCACTGGTGCTGTTCCTCGTCGATCAGCTGGTGAAGTGGATCATCACCGGGCCGCTCGGGATCGACTATCTCGGCGCGGTGCGCGAAATCCTGCCGATCTTCGATCTGCGTTTCGTCCAGAATGTCGGGGTCAGCCTCGGCCTGCTGCGCGCGGAAAGCGAGATCGGGCGCTGGGCGCTGGTCGTGATGACCGGGGCGATCGCGGTCGCCGTGGTGGTGTGGATGTGGCGCGAGAAGAACCGCGCCGATCAGATCGCGCTCGGGCTCGTGCTGGGCGGCGCGCTGGGCAATATCCTCGATCGCGTGCGCTTCGGCTATGTGGTTGACTTTGCCGATCTGCACTTCGGCGAATGGCGCCCGTTTTTGGTCTTTAACGTCGCCGATGCGGCGATTACGATTGGTGTGTTGATCGTGCTGGCGCGCGCGCTTCTGATGCGCGACAAGCCCGGCAACCCTGTGGAGAATCGATAATGCGTAAGATCGTCGTCGCCGGAGCCGGCATTGCCGCGCTCGCCTTGCTCGCCGGTTGCGGCAAGCGCGGCTACGATCGGGCGCGCCCCGACGAGTTCGCGGTCGCCCGTCAGCCCTCGCTGATGATCCCGCCCGATTTCGCGTTGGTGCCGCCGACGCCGGGCGCGGCGCGGGTGCAGGCCAACAGCAGCAATCAGGCGCAGACGCTCGAGGCGTTGTTCGGCACCGCGCCGCGCGCTGCGGCCGAAGCGGCAGTGGTGAACAAGGCGGGCGACGCTGCGCCGGGCATCCGCTCGGCGGTCGGCGACCCCAAGACCAATGTGGTCGACAAGGGGCAGACGACGCGCGATATCGTCGCCGCACCGGAAGGCGACGGGCAGGACGCACGCGCCGCGACGCCGAAGTAATTCCGTCACCCCGGCCTTGAGCCGGGGTCCATTGTGCCGCATGCCCTGCGGCTAGAGCTTCTTGCTCCGCGCCTGCCTCCCGATGGACCCCGGCTCAAGGCCGGGGTGACGGAGTGGCTTTACCCCCGCGCCGCGCTGAACCGCTGCAGTCCGCGTTCGAGATCGGCGATCAGGTCGTTCACATCCTCAAGCCCGATCTGCAGCCGGACGATCGGTCCGGTGAAATCGGGCGTGGTTGCCGTGCGATATTTCTCGGGATCGACCGGGATCGCGAGCGATTCGAAGCCGCCCCAGGAATAGCCGATCCCGAAATGATCGAGCCCGTCGATCAGCGCGGCGCGTTCCTGCTCGCCGCCGCCGTTGAGCACGAACGAGAATAGCCCGCTCGATCCGGCAAAATCGCGCGCGAACACGTCGTGACCGGGGCAGGAGGGGAGCGTGGGGTGGAGCACGCGCGCCACTTCCGGCCGCGCCTCGAGCCAGCGCGCAATCGCGAGCGCGCTTTGCTCGTGGCGTTCGAGCCGCAACTGCATCGTGCGCAACCCGCGGCTGCCGAGCCACGCATCGTCCGGGCTGGCGAACTGGCCGAGCTGGTGGCTGGTGTCGCGCAATTTGGCAAAGCGCCCCTCGGCGGCGGTCACCGAGCCCAGCATCACATCCGAATGGCCGACGACATATTTGGTGCAGGCGAGGATCGTATAATCGACCCCGCGCTCGATCGCGCGGAAATTGAGCGGGGTTGCCCAGGTATTGTCGAGCAACGTCACCACGCCGCGCGCCTTCGCCGCCGCGACGATTGCCGGCACGTCCTGCACCTCGAAGGTGAGGCTGCCCGGGCTTTCCATGAAGATCGCCTTGGTCCGCTCGCCGATCAGATCGGCAATGCCGGCGCCGATCAGCGGATCATAATAGCGCGTCGCAATGCCCATCCGCTTGAGCAGGCCGTTGGCCAGCCCACGCGTCGGATCATAGGCCGAATCGACCAGCAGCAATTCGTCACCCGGCGACAGCACGGCGAGCAACGCCGCGGCGATCGCCGCGACGCCCGAGGGATAGAGGAAGGTCGCCTCGGCGCCCGGCTCCAGCTCGGTCAGCGCGTCGGCAAGGCTCCATTGCGTCGGGGTGCCGCGCCGGCCGTAGAACAAGCGGTGGTGGGTGTCGCGCCCGGCGCGCGCGCGCAGTTCGGCGACATTGTCGTAAAGGATCGTCGAGGCGCGCCAGACCGGCGTGTTGACCACGCCGCCGGTCCATTCCGCGCGACGCCCGGCGGAGACGACGCGGGTGGCGTCGCCGATCTTGTCGGGGCGGTCGCTCATCGCCCGGTCTCCTTCGGGGTATCGGGGGTGCCGCCCCATTCGGCCCAGCTGCCGTCATAGACCGCCGCATCATGCCCAAGACGGTGCGCGGCGAAGGCGACGATCGAGGCGGTGACCCCCGAGCCGCAGGTCGCGATCAGCGGGCGGTCGAGATCGATGCCCTCCGCGGCGAAGAGCTGGGCGAGCTCGGCCGCCGCGCGCCAGGTGCCGTCCGGGTTGAAGAAGCGCGCATAATGCATGTTGATCGAGCCGGGGATATGGCCGGGCACCACGCCGGGGCGCGGCTCCGGCTCACGGCTGGGGGAGCGCGCGTCGACGACCTGCGCCGCACGGGTCGACAGGTTCTCACGCATCGCGGCGATATCGCGCACCCCGACGCCCTGCGCGCGTGGGGTCATGTGACGGGTGCGCGGCGTCACCGTGTCGGCGGAAAGCGGGCGGCCTTCCGCGCGCCATTTGCCGAGCCCGCCGTCGAGGATAGCGACATCGGGCACGCCGAAACTGCGCAGCATCATCCACGCCCGCGCGGCGGTGTGATGCGGCGAATCGTCGTAGAGCACGATGCGCACGCCGTCGCCGAGCCCGAGCTTTGCCATCCGGCTGGCGAATTTCTCCGGCGGCGGCAGCATCATCGGCGCGGGATGCGCGCTGTCGACGATATCGGTGAGATCGAGGAACACCGCGCCGGGAATATGCGCCGCATGATAATCGGCTGCTGCGTCGCGTCCTTCGCCGGGAAGAAACCATGAGCAATCGGCGATGCGCAGATCGGCGGCGCCAAGCGCCTCGGCGAGCCATTCGGTAGAGACGAGCGAATCCATCCGCCTTCCTTAGCGCGGCGCGGCGGGCGCGCAATTCAGGCTCGGTAAACAGTGATTAAGCAATGATCATGCCGGCAGAACTGGAGTGAGCATCATGATCAAACCCGGCATATTCGCAGCCATTGCAATGTTCGCGCTGGCGACCAATGCGCAGGCGGGCGCAGCCCCGGGGGGAAGTGATGCGAAGGAGGTCAGCGTGCCCTTCGCCGGTCGCAACATCAGCGATTTTCGCGCCGACGGCGACAGCGCGGTCTATCTCCAGGTCAACGGCTTCGACTGGTATCACGGGCAATTGATGGGCCCATGCACGCAATTGCCCTTCGCCGAGCGGATCGGGGTGGAGACGCGCGGCACCGATACGCTCGATCGCTATGCCACGCTGATCGTCCGCGACCAGCGTTGCCAGCTCACCTCGCTGGTCAAGGGCGCGCCGCCGAAGAAGGCGAAGAAGCATTGAGGCTGGCTAGAATCTCCGTCACCCCGGCCTTGAGCCTGGGTGACGATGCGTGGGAGACTGGGGAATTGGCCCCGTCGCCGGGAGGGAGTGGCGTTACCGCCGATCCGCGCCTATCTCGCGCCGCATGACACTGCATCTCGGCAAGACCAGCGCGCTTCCCGCTTCCCCGGAAGAGGCGACGCTCGATTACGTTCCCAATCCGCGCCCCGGGCGCATCTATGCGGTGCGCTTCGTGGCGCCGGAGTTCACTTCGCTTTGTCCGGTGACCGGCCAGCCCGATTTCGCGCATCTGGTGATCGATTACGTCCCCGGCGAAACGATCGTCGAATCCAAGTCGCTCAAGCTGTTCCTCGGCGCATTCCGCAATCATGCGGCATTCCATGAGGATTGCACCGTCGGGATCGGCGAGCGGCTGGCCGAGGAGATGAAGCCGGTGTGGCTGCGGATCGGCGGCTATTGGTATCCGCGTGGCGGCATTCCGATCGACGTATTCTGGCAAACCGGCGCCCCGCCGGCCGAACTTTGGCTGCCCGATCAGGGTGTTCCGCCGTATCGCGGGCGCGGTTGATCGCAGCTCGCCGAGTCGGTGACTGTTGCGCCGCACAATATTGCAACCAACACCCGCCTCGCCGGTTTCTAATCCTGTCTGGCGGGTGAACGCCCGCCGCTTGCGATTAGCGAAGGCGAGGCAATGGCAGGAGAAGTTCTGGACGCGGCCGTGGGTCGCGGTGGCGTCAAACATATTGCGTTAATTGGTAATTTCCTGCCGCGGAAATGTGGGCTGGCAACATACACCACCGATACGTTCCGCGCGCTGGGCGATCGTTTTCCTGACGTCAAAGTCGACGTCTATGCGATGGACGATCATCCCGGCAGCTATGATTATCCCCCCGAGGTGACCGCGGCGATCCCCGAGCAGGATCGCGCTGCCTATATCGACGCCGCGCGCCGGATCGAGGCTTCGGGTGCGCAGGCGATCTGGCTCCAGCACGAATATGGCATTTTCGGCGGCGCGGCCGGTGAATATATCCTTTCGCTGCTCGATCGCACCACCCTGCCGCTGATCGTGACGCTGCATACCGTGCTGGAAAATCCCGACTCGCATCAGCGCGCTGTGATGGAAGGGTTGTTGCGCCGGGCGCAGCGCGTGATCGTGATGGCGGCGCGCGGGCAGGAGATATTGCGCCGCGTCTACGGCGCCGATCCGCGGACGATCGTCACGATCCCGCATGGCGTTCCGGATCGGGCATTGGCCGAGCCGGCGCGGTTCAAGGCGCGCTTCGGCTGGGAAGGGCGCAAGGTGATCCTCACCTTCGGGCTGCTCGCGCCGGGCAAGGGGATCGAAACCGTGATCGGCGCGATGCCGGAGGTGATCGCGCGGCATCCCGACGCGCTCTATGTCGTGCTCGGCGCGACGCACCCCAATCTGGTCGCGCGCGAGGGCGAAACCTATCGCGAGGGATTGCAGGAACTGGCGTGGGAAAAGGGCGTGGCGAACCGTGTGTCGTTCATCGACGCCTTCGTCGAGCATGACGAACTGATCGATTACCTGCAGGCGGCGGACCTTTACGTCACCCCCTATCTCAACCCGACACAGATCACGAGCGGGACGCTGAGCTATGCCGTCGGCGTGGGCAAGCCGGTGATTTCCACCCCTTATGTTCATGCCTCGGAGATATTGGCGGACGGCCATGGCGTGCTGGTCGATTTCCGCGATTCGGCGGGGTTTGCGCGCGAGATCAATCGCCTGCTCGATAGCGAGGAGGCGCGCACGCAGCTTTCGGCGCGCGCCTATGCCCGTGGCCGGACGATGATCTGGCCGCGGCTCGCCGAGCGCGCGATGAGCGAGATCGAGGCGGCGATTTCCGCAAAGCCCAAGCGGCTGACCAAAAGCAGCGCCCCCGCGACGCCGCTGGCGCCCGATCTCGGCGCGGTCCAGCGGATGAGCGATGCGACCGGGATGTACCAGCATGCGATCTATTCGGTGCCCGATCGCCGCCACGGCTATTGCATCGACGACAACGCGCGCGCGCTGATGTTGATGAGCGCGATCGACGGGCTCGACACTGCGGTGCGCGACAAATGGATGACGATCTATGCGTCGTTCGTCCAATATGCGTGGAACCCGGACAAGCGCCGGTTCCGCAACTTCATGAATTTCGACCGGACGTGGTGCGAGGAAGAGGGGTCGGACGATTCGAACGGCCGGACCTTGTGGGCGCTTGGCGTCACCGCGCGCGATGCGCAGGAGCATAAGCATCGCGACTGGGCGTCCGCCTTGTTCGGCGATACCGCCAGCCTGGGGCTCGATCTCGCCAGCGTGCGGGCACAGGCGTTCGCGATGCTCGGCGCGGCGGCGATGCTGGAGGCGTCCCCCGGCCATCCGCTGGCGCGCGCGATCCTCGAGCGCTTTCCTGACGAGCATCTGGCGCTGCTCGATCATGCCAGCCGGCCCGACTGGCAATGGTTCGAGATCGTCCTTGCTTACGACAATGCGCGGCTGCCCGAGGCGATGATCCGTGCCGGTCTGGCATTGCGGCGCGACGATCTGATCGCCTGCGGGATCGAGACGCTCGACTGGATCGTCGCGCGGCAAACCGCGCCGGGCGGGCATTTCCGTGCGGTGGGCACCGAAAGCTTCGGGCGCGTCTATGCCGATCCGCTGCCGTTCGATCAGCAGCCGCTGGAGGCGCAGGCGACGATCGACGCATGCGCCGCTGCCTTTGTCGCGACCGGCGAGACGAAGTGGATCGACGAGGCGAACCGCGCCTATCGCTGGTTCCTTGGCGGCAACGACCTCGATCTGCCGCTGGCGACCGCGGCGGACGGCGGGTGCTTCGACGGGCTGATGCCGACCGGGCTCAACCGCAATCAGGGGGCCGAATCGATTCTGGCGCTGCAATTGGCGTCCTGCGCGATTTCAAGGCTTTCAAAGAGCGGCACTGGCGTGGCAGGTCAGAAGCGCGCGGTCGCCTGACGGCGGGCGCCGCATCGACGAGGCGACACGGCGAGGCGGGATTTGGAAATTTTCAACCATCGGTTGCGGCTGCACGCCGACCCATCGCGTGTCGTGGTGCGGCCGTTTCACCTCGGCTGGCAGTCGAACGGCTCGGGGATCAGCCGTTCGCAGCGGCTGATCGGCGTCGTGCTCGAGATGACCGAGGACGAGGCCAGTGAGCAGCTCGAGGCGGTGCTCAAGGATTTCGAGGCGCGGCACTGGCAGACGCGGCGCGTGTTCATGGCGCGCTACGATCAGATCGCGGCACAGCATGAGCTGGACAGCGCCAATATCGGCGATGTGAAGCGCCAGCTGATCGGCGCCTATTTCTGCCTCGAATATAGCTATGCCGCGGCGGCGCTGATGAACCCCAGCGTGGTGCCGCATCACGACCAGAGCGGGATGCCCAAGGGATCGCAGCGCTTCGTGATGTCGCTGCGCGCGGTGGGCGAAGGGCATATCTCCTCGATCGCGTTTCGCGAGGGGATCATCACCGCGCGGCGCGAACTGAAGCTCGCCCCCGAGCCGCCCTTCGCCACCGCCGCCGATGCCAAGAATATGGACGAGGAGCACCCGCCGACCGGGGCGGTGCGGGTTCATCGGCACCGCGATTCGACGCTGTCGGGGACGGTGATCTTCCCGATCACCGATGAGCAATCGAAGGGGCTGGAGGATCTGCGGCTCGTCCAGTTCACGCATGACGACGGCGAGCTGGAATGGCTGGGGACGTACACCGCCTATAACGGTTTGCGTATCCAGTCCGAATTGATGCGGACCAAGGATTTCCGTGCGTTCGACCTCGTGCCGATGACCGGCACTGCGGCGCGCAACAAGGGGATCGCGCTATTCCCGCGCAAGGTCGACGGCACCTATATGGCGATCGGCCGGCAGGACGGGGAAAACCTCTATCTGCTCAAGACCGACGATCTGACGCATTGGGACGATGGGGATCTGATCCTCAAGCCTTCGCAGCCGTGGGAATTCGTCCAGATCGGCAATTGCGGTGCGCCGATCGAACTCGACGAGGGCTGGCTGCTGCTGACCCACGGGGTCGGGGCGATGCGCAAATATTCGATCGGCGCGGCTCTGCTCGACAAGAACGACCCCGGCAAGGTGATCGGCCGGACCAAGGAGCCGATCCTTGCCGCCGCCGACCAGGATCGCGAGGGCTATGTGCCCAATGTCGTCTACACCTGTGGCGCGACCAAACATGGTGACATGCTGTTCATGCCCTATGGCATTGCCGACAGCTCGGTCGGCTTCGCCTTCGTCGATATCAAGGATCTGCTCGCGCTGATGTGAGCTTTTGCCTCTTTCTTGCTCCCCTCCCTGGTGAAGGGAGGGGCCGGGGGTGGGTGGGTATGAGGCGGGGGGGTCGGGCGCGTCGGGCCAACCCACCCCCGACCCCTCCCTTGTTCAAGGGAGGGGGGAAAGAGTGGATCAGTCGTTGATCACCAGCCCGCGCGTGCGCCGGTAGAGCCACCAGGTCAGCGCGACGAACAACAGGGTGCCGCCGACCAGCGCGACCGGCGCGAACCCCGCGCCGACCACCGCGAGCGGCGAATCGGTGTTGGTCGCCGCGACGACGCCGGCAAAGGCGACCCCGAACAGGCTCTCGCCGACAATCATCCCGGTCGCCAGCAACACGCCGAGGCGCTTGGCGCCCTCCGCATCGGTGCGGCGATCCGACCAGCGGTCGTAGAGCCAGCCGAGCACCGAACCCACCGTCACCGGCAGGATCACCGCCATCGGCAGGTAGATGCCGATCCCCACCGCGAGCGGCGGCAGGCGGAGCAGCTTCATCCGCCCCATCATTTCGTCGAGCACGACGAAGCCGACCCCGGCGAGTGCGCCCCAGCGCAGCATCGGCCAGTTGAGATCGCCGCCCAGCACGCCCTTGGCCAGTGCCGAGATCAGCCCGGCCTGTGGTGCAGCAAGTGCCTGCGGCCCTGCGCCGGGCGCGCCGGCAAAGCCGAACGCGGTGTTGAGCAGATCGAGCACCACCGGCACCACCAGCGCGCCGAAGCATACGCCGATGACCAGCGCGACCTGCTGCTTCCACGGCGTCGCGCCGACCAGCTGGCCGGTCTTGAGATCCTGGAGGTTGTCGTTGGAGATCGTCGCCACGCCGAACACGATGCCGGTGACGATCAGCGCATAAGCGATCAGCGCCTGCGCGGTGTCTGGCGGGGAATTGCGCCCGAACAGCCCGACGAGCAGCAGCGACGCAGCGATGATCGACAGGATGCCGATCGCCGAAACCGGCGAGTTGGAGGCGCCGATCAGCCCGGCCATATAGCCGCATACCGCGGCGATCAGCAGGCCGATCACCAGCACGAACAGCAACGCGCCGCTGATGAGGATCACCCCCGAGGCGGCGAGCGGGCCGCCCGCGATGACGCTCCACAGCAACAGCGCGATCGGCGCCAGCATCACGAGCGAGACGAACCCGACGATGCCGATCGGCAGGTCGCGCTCGGTCAGCGCCAGCGTTTGGCCGCTTTGCCGCGCGCGGCTCGCGGCGAGCGCCGAAGCGATCCCGCCGACCACCGGGCGCGCGATCCTGGCCAGTGCCCAGATCGCGGCGACCCCGATCACCCCGGCGCCGAAGAAACGCACGTCGGCGCGGAACACGGCATTGGCCAGTTCCTCCGCGCTGCCGCCGAGGTCGCTGTGCGCGGTGAGGATCGGCAGCAGCACCCACCAGCCGGTCGCCATGCCGACGAGCTGCGCCATCCCGACCGACAGGCCGACGAGCTGCCCGCG
>APMI01005881.1_pt1 | contig 13377 bp, 12 predicted proteins | sample 667938 | NCBI WGS metagenome assembly APMI01 (sample SAMN01084076, study PRJNA167559) | wastewater metagenome | biome: Wastewater | place: Denmark: Ejby Moelle, Odense | collected 2011-11-28 | reverse complement strand
TGGCGCGCTCCAGCGCGGACGCGGTCGTCGGCGGCGTGTGCGCGGGGCTGGGTGAGTTCCTGGGTATGCCGGCCGTCGCCGTCCGCGCGGCGGCCGTCCTGCTCACGGTGTTCGGTGGTGGCTTGGGCGTCGCGATCTACCTGGTGCTGTGGGCGGTGCTGCCCGTGTCGGCTGCCCCCGCGGTCATCGCCGAGTCGGTCGAGGAGCGGCGGCAACCGCGGTTCTCGGTCTTCCATTGGCTCGTTCTCGGCGGAATCGTCCTGGTCACCGGGGGCATCTCGCTCGCCAGTGATGCGGGGTCGTGGTTCACCGACGCGAGGTATGCCGTCCCCGCCCTGGCCATCGCGGCCGGCGCGTTCGTCGCGTGGTACCAACTGGATGACCCCACCGGGCGTCGCCGCGGCCGGACCCGAGCCCGTTGGGTCGGTGTCGTGCAGGTCGTCGTCGGCGTCGCGTTGGCGATGGTCGGCGTCGTCGTCATCGTGACGCAGGGGCAAGGCACGCGTGGGGTTGTCAACGGCGCGCTCGCCGGTGCCGCCGTGCTCGCGGGGGCGGTCGTCATTGCGGCGCCGTTCGCGCTGCGGCTCTATCGCGGGCTGCAACGCGAGCAGGCCGAGCGGGTGCGGGCGACCGAGCGGGCCGACATCGCTGCGCACCTGCATGATTCGGTCCTGCAGACCCTTGCGCTCATCCAGCGCCGAGCCGATGACCCGACGGTGGTCGCCGGGCTGGCCCGACGCCAGGAGCGCGAGTTGCGGGCCTGGCTCTATGGCGGAGAGTCCCGCGAGAGCAACAGCCTGGCTGCCGCTGTTGCTGCCGAGATCCACGAGGTCGAGGACGAGCACGGGGTGCCTGTCGAGATCGTCGTGACCGGCGATCGGACGATGGAGGAGGCCGGCGACGCGCTGGTCAAGGCCACCCGCGAGGCGGTGCTCAACGCGGTGCGGCACGGTCGTCCGCCGGTGTCGGTGTTCATGGAGGTCGGGCCGAATGGCGTCGAGGTGTTCGTCCGCGACCACGGCGACGGCTTCGACATGAGCGACATCGGAGATGACCGCTTGGGCGTTCGCGAGTCGATCATCGGGCGGATGAAGCGGGCCGAGGGGACGGCCCGGATCCGGCGCCTGGAGAACGGCACCGAAGTCTCGCTGACGCTCCCGCCGCCTGCTCACGCTGAGCCGGAACTCGAGCCCGAGCCCGAGCCGGAGCCCGAGCCGGAGCCCGAGACCCCGCCGGAGTTCGCGCCAGCGCCAGCGCCCCCGACTGAAGAACCTGATGACCTGGCGGTGGAGTCTGAGGACCCGGCCACCCCCGAACCTGCCGTGACCCCGCGGGCGACTGCACGGCATACCCGTGCTGCGTCTGCATCGACGAAGGAGAACCCGAGATGAGCGACCCGACCCCGGTGCGGTTGGTGCTGGTCGATGACCACGCGATGTTCCGCTCGGGGGTGAAGGCCGAGCTCGACCACGCGCGGACGACGATCGTTGGCGAGGCGCCCGACGTCGACCGCGCGATCGAGGTGATCCGCGAGACCAAGCCTGACGTCGTGCTGCTCGACGTACACCTGCCCGGGGGGATGGGCAACGGCGGCGTTGACGTGCTGCTCGGGTGTCGCAACCTGGCCACGGAGGCGGGCGCGCCGGTGCGCTTCCTCGCGCTGTCGGTGTCAGATGCCGCCGAGGACGTCATTGCGGTGATCCGCGCGGGGGCTCGGGGCTATGTCACCAAGACGATCAGCGGGGCCGATCTCATGCGGGCCATCCAGCGGGTGGGGGACGGGGACGCGGTGTTTAGCCCGCGGCTGGCGGGGTTTGTGTTGGATGCGTTCGGGGCGGCGGCGGGCGAGATCGCCGAGGTCGACGAGGAGCTTGACAGGCTGTCGGCGCGCGAGCGTGAGGTGATGCGGCTGATTGCGCGGGGGTATCAGTACAAGGAAGTGGCCAAGGAACTGTTCATCTCGATCAAGACGGTCGAGACGCACGTGTCGTCGGTGTTGCGGAAGTTGCAGTTGTCGAGTCGCCACGAGCTGACCGCCTGGGCCGCCGGCCGCCGGATGATCTGAGCGCGGTCTGCGGACTGCGCCGCTGGGATCTGCCTGGTTTGCGGAGTGCTAGCCACACCCCGGTGTGGCCAACACTCCGCAAACCAGGCCCTGCGTGGCAACCCTCGCGCGTGTCCCGTTCCGAGAGCTCTGGATCAGGGCTGAGGTTCTCGTGGGTTGCCGGTCATCCGTGCACGGCGCATCGGCCAGACCTGCCCGTGAAGAATGGCGGCACCCGCATCGACGTCGATCCGGCAGACCTCAGAGAGGGTCGTCCATGCCCGCGTTGTGATGGAGAGGGCCTCCCCGACGAAGGCCTCGACCATCGAATGATCTGCCAGGACGCGGACCGGCAAGGGCGACCCAGCTGGATGGTCGGCTGTTGCGCGCCGGATTCCCCTGGCAACTGGCCCCGCCACTTCCACCCGCACTGTTTCCTTTCCGGATCGAACGACCTTGAGCATTGTCGCCGGGCGGCCTCCGGCAGGTTGTCGCAGGGAGATCGAGCACTCGGACCCGACGGGCAGGTCCAGATCAAGTTCGAGGTCCCACATCGGCCCATGATCAAATCTCGTCGAACTGACGGAATTGTCTATCCGGAGCGGCTCTTGACGTAGTGCCTTGACTTCGGCCGCCGGGGCAATTCTGAGCGCGTTATCCGGCCCGAGCGACAGGTGAAGGGGGACCCCCGCGCTTCCTGCCCAGCCGCGACGGCGATGCTCGGCAGAATCCAGCAGGTCTTGGGTGATCGACCAGACCAGAATTCTTCCGTCCGGGGTCCTACTCGGGGTTCCGCCGGTCAGGTAGCCGCCCACATCGAGGGTGCGCGGCTCGTCGTGCTCGGGGGTGAAGGTGAGGGTGGCCGGGTCCCACACTCCGATCCAGTACCACTGGTACTGGAGCGAGTGTTCACAGTCGCCGGGCCACCATGGTGTGGCCAAGAAGATGTGTCGCGGCCGACCATCGGGGCCAGCACCGAGGGGCACCAGCGACGGGAGTTCCCACATCACGCCAGTGTCTGGTCGACGGGCGTAGTCTCCCGTGAGCAATGGCCGTCGGAACGTCCAGGGGCCGTCGACCAGGGGGGCCGTGAAGAGGAGTGCAGTACCTCCGGCGTCGCGGATGCCGGCACCGACGATGACGTGCCACAGGCCGTTCTCGTGCCAAGCGAAGGGGTCGCGAAACTCGCCCGGCACGAGCTCGACGCCTTGCCCACTCAGAACGTGGGCGGCGTCTTGAAAGGTCACCACGGGTGATGGACCGGCCATCCATTGGGAAAGTTTGGGGTCCTCGGGGTCAATGGCTCGTGCGACGGCAACCCGCTGGTTCGGGTGGTCCCCGCCATCGCCGGCGGTGAAGAAGAGGACGGGGTGGTCGTTCTCGTCGATGGCCGAACTGCCCGACCAGACTCCGTCAGGCGAGTACGGGATGTCGCCTGGCGAGAGTGCCGAGCCGAGGTCCGTCCAGTCGATGAGGTTGTCACTGACCGCATGACCCCAGGAAATGTCAGCCCAGTAGGGACCCTTGCTGTTGCGCTGGTAGAAGATGTGATGTCGTGCCCGGTGGTGGAGCACGCCGTGAGGTTCGTTCATCCAGCCCGACGGGGGCCGGAAGTGCCATCCTGGGCGATCGGAGTCGCCGTCGAAGCTCAGGGGTGCCGGGTCGCTCGTGCTCATAGCGCCACCGGCAGTGTGATGCGGCCCGGGTTGATGGCCAGCTGACCGTCCGACTTGACCTCGACCGGGTAGGGGTCGGAGAGTCCGCCGACAAATGGCCCTCCGTCGACGTACTGAAGGAAGGCGATGAAGACGAGGTTGCCGTCGGGGTCGCGTTCGAAGCGACCTGCATAGAGTTCGCCCTTGGGGTCGCCGGAGAAGAAGTCCTGCGAGGGTGTTCGCCAAGGCCCGAACTCGGTCGGACCGATGGCGTAGTGGGTACCGGTCACCGCCCGGGAGGTTCGGCGCCTGCGCGCGCTGTGCTGGGCGGCGTACACGGAGTAGGACAGGTACCAGAGTCCGCCGACCTCGAAAAGCTGGGGGACCTCAAGGTGCCCGAACTGCGCGGGCGCATACATCGGGGCATCGGTCGTCCAATGGACGAGGTCGGACGACCGGGCCATACCAATGACCCCACGTTCATCGATTGCTCCTCCGGGTGCCCTTGCAGTGAACAGCATCCGGTAGTCGCCGGTGCCGGCTGTGCGGTACACCCAGGGGTCGCGCCAGTCGACCGTGTCCCAGCCTGGGACCCGCCCCTCGTAGCGGGTCTCGTCGAGGGTGAGGACTGGCTCGGGGTTCTTGGTCCAAGTGGTCAGGTCGCTGCTGGTGGCGACGCCGATCCTTTGATGTGCGGCGCGTTCCCGACGGTTGATGCCGGTGTAGAACATGTGCCAACGTCCGTCGGCGTGCAGGACCGAACCCGTCCAGGTGGCGAGGTCGTCCCAGGCTCCTTCGTGAGCAGGCCCGAGTGCGTCGGGCAGAACGCTCCAGTCGCGGAGGTTGGTCCCCACAGCGTGGCCGACTCGCGCTGCCTCGTGGCGCAGGTTGGGGTCTCCCAGGCTCTTGGGCGCCTTGAGGAAGAAGAGGTGGTAGTCGGCGCCGTCCCGGGCGATCCAGAAGTCCCAGGTCCAGCTGTCTTCAAGCAGCAGCATGTCGTGCCTTTCGGGGTTGTGCCCCATCAGTTCGTTGCGTGCTGGGTGGGTCACCCGAGCGGTGACCCACCCAGCACAGACGTCACCGGTTGGCGTTGAAGCGGTCGAGGGCGGCCTGGTAAATCTGGACCATCCGGTCGAGCCCAATCGTCTTGAGCTGTCCGACGTAGCCGTCCCATTCCTCACTCACTCCGCCCTTGGCGATCCACTGGGCGCGCTTAGCGTCGACGAGTGCCTTCACCTCCGTCTCGATCCTCGCGATCTCCTGGGTCTCCTCATTGGTGAACATCACGTTGGGGTAGTACTGGGGCTCAGCAGCCGACAGGTAGTACTTCTCGAGATCTGCGACACGACCGGCTGCCCTCGGCTCGGGCAGCACGACGTTGACGAAGTCTTCCTTCAGCGTCACACTCGGCCCTCCTGGAGCGACCTTCTGTCGCAACTCGCCAGCCGACTCGCCGGCCGGAAGTGTCTTCTGCACCAGGACACCGGCGGCGTTCTTCTCGAGCGTCACGCCGATCGGGCCCCAGGAGACCTGAGCCGACATAACGGGATCGTAGAGGCGGTCGACCCACCGCATGGTCGCCTCAGGGTGCTGATTGGCACGGGTGATGGCGAACGCACCAGCGTTGTAGTCTGCGCCGTTGGAATGGCCGATAATGCGCTTCCCGTTCACTCCGGTCAGCGCCGGCACCAGAACGTAGTCACCTGATCGTTCGGGACCGACGACTTCCTCGGTCTCCCACCAGATGTAGGCTCCCAGGGTTTCCGAGGCCGTCTTGCCCTTGGCCAGGTACGTCTTGTCGTCCTGGGTGAGTGCCTCCTGGTCGATCAGCCCGTCGGCGTACCACTGGTGCAGTTTGGCGATCGCGGTTGCATATTCAGGTTGCGCGGCGGTGTAGATGACCTTGCCCTCGCGGACTATACGGTGCTGCGGGTTGTCGGGCATTCCGGACAATGCCGCCATCACATCGCCGGCGTCGGCGCACCACCAGTTGTTGATGAAGCTGAACGGAATCTCATCGGCCTTCCCGTTCCCGTTCGGATCCTTGGTTTTGAACGCCCGAAGGGCCGTCTCGAACTCCCCAATCGTTGAGGGTATGGGCAGCCCCAGCTTGTCGAGCCAGGCCTTGTTGATCGACAGGAAGAAGGGCACGGCCCCGATCCCCAGTTCCTCGGCGCGCGGCAGCGTGTAGATGTGGCCGTCCGAGGCCGTGATGGTCGCCCTGATCGAGGGGCGCTTCTCGAGGATCTTCTTGAGGTTCGGCGCGTATTTGTCGATCAGCCCTTCGAGCGGGATGAGGGTCCCGTTTGTTCCGTAGGTGATGATGTCACCGGCTGAGAAACCGGTGTTGAAGAAGGCATCGGGAAGCTTTCCGCCCGCGAGAATAAGGTTCTTCTTCTCCTGATACGTCGTCTCAGGGAGGTTCTCCCACGCGACGTGGATGTTAGTGTCCTTCTCCCAGTGCTTGACCAATTCCATGGTGCCGTAGTCCGGTGCCAACGGCGCCTTCTGGCCCGAGAAGGTCAGATTGGTGGTCTGCTGCACGATCGGCAAGCCGGAGGGGTTGAACCCGGAGCTCGGCCCCGCCGGGGTCGGGACGCTGCCTCCGCTCGTGCAGGCGGATAGTGCGAGGGCCGCGGCGGCGCCGCTTATCAGTGAGCGTCGGCCCAGTTTCCTCGATTGCATCTCAATTTTCCTTTCTTGGTTGGCGCGGGGGTCGCAGCACTGCGACACCTCAGAAGTAGAAGGGGCTCAGCTCTTCACGGCGCCCAGGAGGGCGCCCTTCGTGAAGTGCTTTTGGAGGAAGGGGACGAGGGCGATGATCGGCAGTGTGGACACAACGATGGTTCCGTATTTGACCAGTTCAGCGACCCGTTGGGCTTGGGCGTACGATTCGACGTCGCCCGACATCGGGCCACTGGACATGTCGGATTGGATCAGGATGTTTCGCAGCACCAGCTGGAGCGGATACTTGTCGGCGTCGCTGAGATAGAGGAGGGCGTCGAAGAACGCGTTCCAGTTAGCGACCATGTGGATCATGACCATGAGGATGGCCAACGATTTGGCCAACGGCAGTGCGATTCTGAAAAAGAACCCGAAGTCGCTGGCGCCGTCGATCTTGGCCGCTTCCAAGAGTTCCCTCGGGATGGTGACCTCGAAGAACGATCGCGCGATCAGTAGGTTCCAAACGCCTACCGCGCCGGGCAGCACCAGGGCCCAGATCGTGTTGATCATGCCGAGTTGCTGCACGACCAGATACCTGGGGATCATGCCGCCGTCGAAGAACAGGGTGACGACGAGCAGGAAGGTGATTGTTTTGCGGCCGGGGAGATCGGGTCGGGAGAGCGCATAGCCACCGGTGACGATCAGGGTCACGCTGATGGTCGTCGCCAGGGCTGTGTAGAACACGGAGTTCAGGAAGCCGTGAATGATCGTGGGGTCGCTGAAAATGCGTTGATACCCCTCAAGAGTGAAGCCGGAGGGAGCGAACCACACGTTGCCGTTGTAGACGGCGCTAGGCTCGCTGACAGAAGCGATGATGATGAAGTAGATCGGATAGATGATCGCCAGCATCCAGATCGACAGGATGAGCACCGACGTGCGGTCGAACATTTTATCGCTGAACCGGTTGCTCAGGCGGCGGGTGGCGGCGGAAAAGTGTGTCGTCACGGAAGTCCCTCAGATCAGCGAGTTCTGCCCGAAACGCCGCGCGACCCAGTTGAAGGTCAGCAGCAGGGCAAGGTTGATGGCGGAGTTGAACAAGCCGATCGCGGCCGAATAGGAGAACTGCGCCTGCTGCAGTCCTGCTTGGTAAACGTACGTCTGGATGATCTGGGACGCCGATATGTTGAGCGGCGTCTGCAGCATCAGCGCCTTCTCGAAGCCGACGTTGAGCAGATTGCCCACGGCGAGGATGAACAGGATCGACACCACGGGCATGATCCCCGGCAGATCGACGTGGCGGATCCGCTGCAGTGCGCTTGCCCCATCGATCTTCGCCGCCTCGTGGAGCGCAGGGTCGATCCCGGCCAAGGCAGCCAGGTAGACGACCATGGAGAATCCCGCCTCCTGCCACACGCTCGACCCGATGTACAGCGGACGGAACCACTCCGGCTCCGCGACGAAGAAGATCGATTGCCCGCCGAAGAGCACGATGAGGTGGTTCACCAGCCCAGAGCGGGGTGAGAACAACACGAAGATCAAGCCCGCGATGATGACTGTCGAGATGAATGCCGGTGCGTAGAGCACCGTCTGGGCGAACCCCTTGAACCGCTTGGAGAGCAACTGGTTGACCAGGAGGGCCAGGATGATGGGGATCGGGAATACCACCAGGAGGTTCATCACGGCTAGGAGAACCGTGTTCTCGACCAGTGTTGCGAACTGGAAGGAGGCGAAGAACCGCTCAAAGTTCTTCCACCCCACCCACGGGCTGCCCAAGAACCCAGCCGAAGGATTGTAGTTGCGGAACGCGATTTGTACGCCATACATCGGCCAGAACTTGAAGATGGCGAAGTACACCAGCGTGGGGGCAAGTAATACGTATAACTGCCAGGCTCGCAAGGCCCTCTGCGCGCGGTGACGCAGCCCCGACAGCCATTCGTCGCGCGCCCGCGGCGCGCCGTTCGGTGTTGCCACGTCTTCGTAGCCAAGGTCGACGGCCACTGGCGTGCTCATGATGACCTCCTGGGGGTAGTGACGGATTCGCGCTCGACCAACTCGCAGTGGAGTTGCACCACGCGATGACCGCGATTGGCTGTGGTTCTGGCGGCCCCGTCGGTTAGTAACAAGTCCACAGCGACGGAGCCCATCTCGCGGAAGGGGAGGTTCATCGTCGTGAGAGCGGGGCGCATGTACGGCGCGAGCAGGTCTTGATTGTCGAAACCGACAATCGACATATCTTCCGGGATCCGAAGGCCGCGCTCGGTGAGGGCCTGGCAGACGCCCCACGCGGTTCGGTCGTTCGCGCAGAATATTGCCGTGGGCGGATCGCTCAGGGCCGCCAGTTCGGCCCCGAATGCGACACCGTAGGGCGTCGCGCCGCCTCCGAATCGGACAAGGCTTCGGTCGTATTCGACCCCTGCGTCCCGAAGCGCCGCGCGGTAGCCCTCATGACGCCCGGCTGCGGCTGGAAGCTTCGAGTCAACCGGCGCGATGTTGATGAAACCGATCCGGCGATGCCCGGCGGCCAACAAGTGCTCGGTGGCCTCCCGTCCGCCGCGGATCTCATCCGGGGATACCGACCAGAACTCCCCGGTCGGATCGATGGCGTTCAAGACCACCACGTCGAAGTGCCGGAGCTCGTCCGGTACGGTGACAGGCCGGTTGTACATCGACGCGTAGATGAAGCGCTTCACCTGGTGGGAGAGCATGCGGCCCACCGCGGCCCGCTCCAGATCGGCCGAACCGCCGGTATCGGCGACGATCAGGAGTTGATCGTCCTGCCAGGCGCGATCCTGGGCACCTTCCACGATCTGGCCGGCGAAGGGAGCACTGGCCACCTTGTCGCCGATCAAGCCGACCATCTCCGCGTAGCCGTCACGAAGTGCCCGCGCAGTAGCATTGGCGCGGTAACCGAGGTCGGAGACGGCCCGCAACACCTGCTCGGCCGTTTCCTCAGAGACCCGCGACCCCTGCTTGCCGCTGAGGACCAACGAGACTGTCGCCTGCGACACTCCTGCCGCCCGTGCTACGTCCCACATCGTGGGTGATGAGGTCTTCACTGACCCTCCAGTTATACGTATAACTACGCCTTCGATTGAACTTACAGACCACAAAGACCCACTGTCAAGGGGTGCTGCAAGACAACGTCACGCACAGGGCGATCGCGGCCACGATCACGGACCCGGTGACTGTTGCGTCAGCTTCGCACGTGTTGCCAACCAATCTGGACCGGTTCTACGGCGTAGCGACGAGCCCCGCGGTGCTGCCCGCTGTCCGAGGCCGCTTCCTGCTGCGAGGCCAGCGACAAGGCGCAATGCTGCAGCGCCGAGGCGACGGTCGGCGGAGGCTGTGGATGTCGCTGATGCCCGTTGTCGACACCGAAACCTGGATCGACTTCCGACGTCAGATGCTGGCCTATGTCCAGCGTCGCGTCGGCGATCACGCCACCGCCGAGGACATCCTCCAAGAGGTGTTCCTGCGGGTCGCGACGAGGCCCGAGTCGTGGGAGCGGGTCACAAGCCCGCGGCATGCCTGTGGCACCTCACGAAACACGCGGTCGCCGATCACTATCGCCGAGGGGGCCGGGAAACCCCGACCTCCCATGACGTACTCGCTGAGGCCGCCGAGGCGGGGCCGCCAGTGAGTCCTACGGACATCCAGGAGATCGCTGCGTGCCTGGGCCCACTCGTGAACACCCAGTCGCTTCAGGACCGCCAAGCATTGCAACTGGTCGACATCAGCGGCGGCTCCCAAAGTGCGGCAGCCGAACAACTGGGGATCTCTCGGTCCGGGATGGAGAGCCGGGTTCAGCGGGCCAGGGCCAGATTGCGCGAACGGCTGCTCGCCTGCTGCTCCGGGATCGTGGACGCCCAAAAGGCGCCGATGAGGTTCTCCAACCTGCCGGACTGTTCGGGCGGCCCGTGTCAACCGGGCTTGCCCGATTCTGCGCAGAGCACTCTCAGCGGACGGCGATGACCGCGAGGTGCTTGGACGTCGCGCCCGGCACCGCGCGCGCCGGGACAGACCGGTCCAGGGTGACAAATTGCCCGCCGTGGTGGACAGCGAGCGCGAGCAGGTACGCGTCGGTGACCTGGCGGTGGCCTAGTAGGGCGGCCGATTCCACTGCTGACGGGTCGGTCATCGCGATGTCGCACGGCCAGAACTCGTGGTCGCTGGCCTCGATGGAGGTTCGGAGCAGGTCAACGGCCGCCGCAACACTCACCGACCCGGGGTAAGCGGGCTGGCTGAGAATGCGCACGAACCCGTTCTGGGTGATTGCGCAGGACGCCCAGCCGTCGGCGAGTCCGTTGGCGGCCCACGCGTGGACCGTCCCGTGGTCGGTGTGGGCCGCATCAACCATCGCGATGAGAACGTTGACGTCGAGTAGCGCCCGGCTCACGATCCGTCCTCGTCCCTCAGCCGCTCTACGAGGGAGTTTGTCACCGTGCGGCCCCGTGGCGCGAGGACGGTGAATCCGTTCCGCACCGTGCGCCGTCCGCTCGCCGGCTGGGTCAGTGCGGCGCGGGCGAGGTCGGAGAGTACTTCGCCCGCGGTTCGGTCCTCCCGGCGTGCTCGCTCCTTGACTGCTTCAAGGACATCGTCATCGATCGACAGGGTGGTGCGCATGCATCTGATGCTACGGCATCTCGCTGAAGCGCCCTCAGCGAAGGTGATCACAGGGTCTTTCCCTCGATCAAACTAGACTGTACAGTTTGATTCATGGCCAAGCCGGCGGTGGACAGGGCGGCCGCCAAGCGCGCGCAGATCACCAAGGCGGCGCGTGAGGTCTTCCTCGAGCGGGGTTACGCCGCCACCTCCATGGACGCCGTCACCGCCCTCGCCGGGGTGAGCAAACAAACGCTCTACAGCTACTTCCCCAGCAAGGGTGAGCTGTTCGCCGACTTTCTCGACGGCGAGCTCGGGCATCTGCGCGTCGACATCGGGGCCCCGGCGCCGATCACCAGCATGGCCCAACTCCGCGCGACACTGCTCGCCGTTGCGACCGCGCTCGTCCGCCGGTTCATGCGCGACGACACCATCAACCTGCTCCGAGTCGTCCTGGGCGACGCCTATCGCGTGCCCGAGGTCCGCGACGCGGTCCGCGACGTGATCCCCAACCAACTCTTCGGGCTCGTGGAGGCGATCCTCGGCGCCGCGGCGGCCGAAGGCGTGGTCGAACCGCCGCAGCCCGGCCTCACCGCGCGCATGTTCATCGGCCCGGTCGTCAGCTTCGTCATCCTCGATGGTCTGCTCGTCGACGGCCCTCCGCGCCTACCGGACGCCCATGCGCTGGGGTACGTCGTCGACGCCTTCCTTGCCACCCTTGCGCCCGCAGGTGATCGACCATGAGTGGTCTCCACCCTCGTCCGGTATGCCGTCCCGCCGGCCACTCGCCGACGCTCGCCACCCGTGGCGCCACGCCCACGACAGCGACTCGGCTCGCGGCAATCGCGGCGCTTGCTGTTTTCGCGACGGCAGTCGGTGCCTGCTCGCGCGACACGGCCACGCTGCACCTCGTCGGCACCGTGCAGGAGTCCCTCACGGTCGTCGCCATGCCGGGCATCGGCATGCCCACCGTCGACCTTGACGCCGGCTTCGCTGCCACGCAGACCACAGCCCAGAGCCAGGCACCAGCTCAGCAAGCGAACGTCCGCACCGTCTCGCCGACAGTGACCATCACCGGCCTCGGGGGAGTGTGGCGACTGGCGACGGTGACAGTCCGAGAAGGTTCCCAGGTGACTGCGGGACAGCCGATCGCGACGGTGGAGGACGGCATACTCGCGGCTGGGGTGCGGGCCGCGGAGGCGACGGCCGCGACGGCTGCTGCCCAAGTCCCGGTGCTCGCCGACCGGATCAGCGAGGTCGACGACAAGCGAGCCACTCTCACCGACAAGCACGGCCAACTCACCACGGCGCTGGCGACGATCGCCTCGAGCCGCGCCACGCTCACGACCAACCGCACCCAGCTCAACGCGAACCAGACTGCGCTGCAGGGCAATCGGGCTGGTCTCGCGCAGACCCTCGAAGACCTGACCGCCACCCAAACCACGCTGCGCGCCATCCTCGCGGGCCTACCGACCGACCCGAGCGTCCCCCTCCCGCCCGGCACGCCCACCAGGGCAGAGCTCACCGCCCAACTCGCCGCATTCGCCACGGGGATCGCCGGCACCACCGCAGGCCTGGCGAAACTCGACGCCGGCCTCATCGAGATGCGCTCGGGCCTCAAGCAGATCGACTCCGGGCTGGCCCAACTTGCCACGAAGGCGAGCGAGGTGCGCACCGGGCTGTCGACTGTCGAGGAGGGCCGCGCCGCCCTCGCCGATGCCCGGGTGCAACTCGTCGACGCCCAGGCCATCAGCCGGGTCATGGTCGACACCGCCGGGGTTGCTGTCGACCTGGCCCGCGAGCAGCAGGCGCGGACGACCGTCACCGCTCCGGTGACTGGGGTCGTCGTCAAGGCCGCCTCCGCAGGCGACCTGCTGCCAGCTGGGGCCGTCCTCGCGACGATCCGGTCCACCGGACCCGCGACCATCCAGGTCTGGCTCGCGCCGGACCGACTCGCCACCATCTGTCGGGACGACCCCGCCCAGGTGCGGGGCGACTGGATGCCCGACGGCGTCGCCGTCCCCGGCACGGTCACCCTCATCGGCGACCGCGCCGACTACCCACCGAGCTCCAACGTCACCGACGAGGTGCACCTCACGCGGGCCGTGCCCGTCGACGTGACGACCCAGAACCCGCTGCCCCCAGGCGTGCCCGTGGAGGTCACTCTCCGCGGCTGCCACCCGCCCACGAATTGACCCCTTTCAACCCCGCTGATCCACGAAGCAAGGTGACGTCCATGGCAGGCCACGGTCGCAAGCACCCTCCCATCCCCGTGATCGTCGTTCTCGTCCTCGCGCTCGCGGGCGGAGGCTGGTGGTGGTGGCGCACGGCCAATCAGCCCGAGGCATCGGCCATCACCTCGCTCAACGGGCAGGTCGAAGCCAGGCAGTACGACATCTCCTCGGCCATCGC
>APMI01009872.1_pt1 | contig 13379 bp, 11 predicted proteins | sample 667938 | NCBI WGS metagenome assembly APMI01 (sample SAMN01084076, study PRJNA167559) | wastewater metagenome | biome: Wastewater | place: Denmark: Ejby Moelle, Odense | collected 2011-11-28 | reverse complement strand
TCCCTGCTCAAGTACAAGCCGTGGGCCCTGGACGCCAGCGGCACGACCTGGCTGGTCACCATCGGCCTCATCGGCATGACCATCGGGGCCTTGACGATCGGGCGAATGACCGACCTCATCGGCCGGCGCAAGCTGCTCATCTCGGCGGTGGCGCTCTTTTCGGCACTCACCCTCGCCTGCGCCTTTGCGCCGAACCCGCTGGTGTTCGGCGTTCTCCGATTCCTCGCCGGCTTGGGGCTCGGTGGATGCCTGCCCACGGCGATCGCCCTGGTCAACGAATTCGCGAAGGCCCACGGCCGTGCCGGTCGCTCGACCACCCTGCTGATGACCGGGTACCACGTCGGCGCAGTCATCACGGCCCTGCTGGGCGTCGTGTTCATTCAGGGCGACCCGGAGGACTGGCGCAAGCTGTTCATCGCCGGGGCCCTGCCCGCTCTGGTCCTCGTCCCCCTCATGCTCGCGAAGCTGCCCGAGTCGCCCGCGTATCTGCTCACCAAGGGCCGCGTCGAGGAGGCCCGGGCCATCGCTGTGGCCAACAACCTCCCCCTCGAAGCCGGCCACCCCCACCAGGAGAAGCCCCGCGGACCTGCCGCTCGCCCAGCCACGTGGCGGACGCTCACCGAGCCGGCCTACCTGCGCCGGACCATCGCGCTGGCGTTCACGTCCTTCTTCGGCCTGCTGCTCGTCTACGGCCTGAACAACTGGCTCCCCCAGATCATGCGTGAGGCCGGCTACGACCTCGGCGCGTCGTTGACCTTCCTGCTGCTGCTCAACGCCGGGGCTGTTGCCGGGTTGCTCATCGCCGGTCACGTGGGAGACAAGGTCAGCCCCGGGATGGCCTCGGTGATGTGGTTTGCCACCGCGGCGGTGTTCCTCGCCCTGCTGTCGATCAAGATGCCCCAGGGCGTGCTCTACGTCTTCTGCTTCATCGCCGGTGTCTTCGTCTTCAGCGCCCAGGTGCTCGTCTACGCCTACACCAGCGCCAACCACCCGGCCGAGATCCGCGCCACCGCGCTCGGCTTCGCCGCCGGCGTCGGACGCATCGGGGCGATCGTCGGCCCGATCCTCGGCGGGTGGGTCGTCGGGGCCGGCCTGGCCAACCCGTGGGCGTTCTACGGCTCGGCGCTGTTCGGTCTGCTCGGGGCCAGTTCCCTGCTAGCCGGCGGTCTGCAGCGGCCGCACGAATTGCACACCTGATCGCTTCAACCGGAACGGGCGTGCTCAGGGACCGCTCTGGGCCCGCAACCGAAGTTTGAAGCGCTGGATCTTGCCGGTGGCCGTCTTCGGCAGGTCGTCGACGAATTCCACCCAGCGCGGGTATTTGTACCTCGCGAGTCGCGAGCGGACGTGATCCTTGAGCTCGTTGGCGAGGTCTTCGCCGGGCTCGATGCCCCTCTTCAGCACCACGTAGGCGATGGGCTTGATGAGGCCCTCGTCGTCGGCCTTGCCGACGACGGCCGCCTCGAGGACCGCGTCGTGCGTGACCAGCGCCGACTCGACGTCGAACGGCGACACCGGCAGGCCGCCGACGTTGAGCATGTCGTCACTGCGGCCCTCGTAGTGGTAGTACCCGTCGGGGTCCTGGTGGAACTTGTCGCCAGTGATCGTCCACGGCCCCTGGAACGTGCTCGCGGACTTCTCCCGGTTGTTGTGGTAGCCGTTGGCCCGGGTCGGGCCGGCGACCTGGAGGTGGCCGATGTCACCGGGATGCACCGGCATCCCGGTGTCGTCGACGAGCCGCACGACGTATCCCGGCACCGGTGACCCACTCGTTCCGTACCGGTTCTGCCCTGGTCGGTTGGACATGAAGTGATTGAGCATCTCCGTGCACCCGATGCCGTCGAGGACCTCGACCCCGAAGTGCTCCTCCCAGTGTTGGCCGACCGCCGGCGGCAGGCCCTCGCCGGAGGCCAGGCAGACCCGGAAGTTCATCTCTTCCCTTCCGGGTAGGTCGGGGTCGGCGAGCAGGGCCGCGTATGCCGTGGGGACGCCGCCGAAGACCGTCGGCTTGTGCTCGCGCAGTTGTTTGACGATCGCCGGCGTCAGCGGGCGATCGGCCATGAGGACCGACGTGGCCCCGACGGACATCGGAAAGGTGAGGCCCATGCCGAGGCCGTACGCGAACGGCAGCTTGGACACCGAGAAGCACACGTCGTCGGGCTGGATCTGCACGACGTGCTTGCCGGCGCACATCGCCGTGGCGATGAGGCTCGAGTGGACGTGGATCGTGCCTTTGGGCGCGCCCGTGGACCCCGACGAGTACAGCCACAGCGCGACGTCGTCCTTCGTCGTCGCAGCGGGTTCGAACTGCGTGGGCTTGCCGGCCATGAGCTCGGCGAGTGACAGCGTCCGCTCGGGGGCCGGGCCAGGGCCGGACACGACGATGTGCTGCAGGTGCGGCGCCTTGCCCAGGAGGGGCAGGAAGTGTCCGAGCAGCTCCTCGGAGACGATGGCAGCTCGGACTCGGCTGTCGGCGACCATGTAGGCATAGTTCTCCGCGGTGAGCAGCGTGCTCACTGCGACCGGGACGACGCCGGCGAGCATCGACCCGAGGAAGACCGCGGGGAAGTCGACGGTGTCGAGCAGGCACAGCAGGATCCGCTGCTCCATCTGCACCCCGAGGTCCGCGGTGACCGCGTGGGCCCACTGGTTGGCGGCGTCGGACACCTCGCGGTAGGTGTGCCACCCGGTGCGGTCCATGAACGCGACCTTCTCGGCTCTGCCGGGCTCGAGGTTGCGCGACAGCAGATCCACGGCGGCGTTGTACTCGCGAGGCAGCCGTGCGGTGGGATCGTGCTCGTTGACGAGCGCCGGGGACATGTCTCCTCCTGGGGCGTGGATCGAGAAAGCCGTGGACTCGGGGAGGCGGGTCTAGCCCTCCCGGAACGAGACCCCCATCCCTCCGCGCGGGTAGTGCCAGGTCAGCGCTCCGGGCGAGGCCACGGCCAGGCACGTCCCGCACTCCAGACACGCGGCATACTCGACCGAGATCGTGCCGTCCGCCTCCTCCGTGTAGACGTGCGCAGGGCAGACGGTGACGATGCGCTTGCCGGTGCCAGTGGACTTCGCGAGCTGCTGGTTGACCTCGATGTGACTCTCGCCCTCGTCGAGGGTGAACCGGTTGACGGCCAGGCGTTGCGGGATGGACACCTTTTTCACAGGGCACGCACCCCCGCCAGCCCGTCGCCGATGAGATCCCGCATGGTCAGCGGCGAGGCCTTCAGCCGAGACCGGGCGATCGATGCGAGATGCCGTCGGGGCGTGAGGTCGTGGTGGAAGGCGTCGTAGAGAATGTCGGCGACGAGTTCGCCGTACTCCTTGTACATCCGGGGCCGTTCGAGGAAGTGCGGGGCCTTGGCGTAGGTCTGCATGTCCTTGCCGGCGAATCCGGCGAAGAGGTTCTCCCGGTATGCCGCGAGGCCCGCCTTGGACACGTCGCCGGCGGTCAGCGCCGCCCCGATCGCCTCGGCGGCGGCCACGCCCGATTCGACGGCGAGGTCCATCCCCCGGACGGTAAGTCCGGTGTTGAGGGTCAGCGCGGCGGCATCGCCGACGACGACCATTCCGTCCGTGACGATCTCGCCGACCTGTTCCAGGCCGCCCTCGGCGACGAGGTGACAGCCGTACTCGAGCAGGTCGCCGTCGGCGAGGTAGGGCGCGATGAACGGGTTGGCAAGGAAGTGGTCGAACACGTCCGTCGCGACCTTGCCCTTGTCGGTGAGGTCGTCCAGGCGCAGGACCACCCCGACGGAGATGGACTCGAGGTTGGTGTACATGAACCCACCGCCGCCGATGCCCTCGGTGCAATCCCCGACGACCGCCCAGGCGGCGCCCTCGTCGCCGGCGAGGGTGAACCGCGACTCGATGACCTCGCGCGGCAACCCGACGACGGCCTTGACCCCGACGGCGAGGTGGTTCGTCGGATCCTGGCCGCGCAGTCCGGCCGCCCGGGCGAGGAAGGAGTTGACCCCGTCGGCGGCCACGACGACGTGTGATCGCAGCAGGTCCTCGCCGGCCCGTACCCCGACGACCCGCCGGCCGTGCGGGCCCTCGTCGGTGGCGACCTCGTCGACACGGACCCCAGGCATGAGGAAGGCCCCGGCCTGCTCGGCCTTGTCCGCCAGCCAGGGGTCGAACTTCGCCCGCAGCACGGTCACCGCGTTGACCGGGTCCGCGAGGCGAGCGTCGCGGTAGTCGATGCCGACCGAGGAGTCGGCGTTGAGGAAGTTGACGTAGTTGCGGGTGACCCGTCGCTCGATCGGGGCCTCGTCGAGGTAGTCGGGGAACACCTCGCGCAACGAGTGGGTGTAGAGCACGCCCCCGGAGAGGTTCTTGCTCCCGGGGGCTTCGCCACGCTCGATGAGGACGACCGAGCGACCCTGCTGCGCAAGCAGGTACGCCGCGATGCTGCCGGCGATCCCTGCCCCGACGACGACGACGTCGAAGTCGACGTCGTCAGCGGCCGTATCGGTCACGACAGCGCCTGGGTGATCGCCGGGACGAGTTGGTAGATGTCGCCGACGACGCCGTAGTCGCACTCGGCGAAGATCGGCGCGTCCTTGTCCGAGTTGATCGCGACGATGGTCTGCGCCCCCCGGATCCCGACCATGTGCTGCAACTGGCCGGAGACGCCGGCAGCGATGTAGAGCTCCGGCGCGAGGTGCAGGCCGGAGACACCGATGTAGCGGTCGTGGCCGTACCAATCCAGGCCCTCGGCCAGCGGTCGGGTGCAGGCCACCTCGGCACCGATGGCCGCGGCGAGCGCCTCGACCATGGCGAGGTCGCTCTGGGCCTTGACGCCCCGGCCGGCCGAGACGACTTTCGTCGCGGCGTTGAGGTTGACCGCGGCGTGCGCGGCCGGGCGGGTCTCGACGACGGTGAGTGCGCCGCTCGGGCTCAGGTCGAGCGCCTCGACGGGGGCCGAGCCACCACCGGCAGGCGGTACTCCCCCATCGAGCATGACCGCGACCGAACCGGACACCGTCGCGGTGTGCTCGGCGATACCGCCGAAGACCGACCGATCCAGGCGCACTGTTCCGCCGTCGGCCGAGATCGCCGAGACGCCGGTGACCAGCGGGCAGCGTAGGGCGCCGGCCACCGCCCCGAGGAGGGCACGGTCGGCGCTGCGCGTCGAGGCGAGCACGAGGCCAGGTGCGGCTTCGGCGACCGCGGCCGCGACTGCGGCGGCATACCCCTCGAGAGGGGCTGCCCCGGCCTCGGCGAACAGGACCTTGCCCACGCCGGGCGTTCCGGCGAGGGTGTCGGCCAGTTCGCGGGTGCCCAGAGCGAGGACGGTCATCTCGCCGCCGAGCCCGCGGGCGAGGTCGACGAGCGAGGAGACGGCCGGGTCGCCGGCGACGAGAATCCACGTGTTGACGCTCATGTGTCTGTCCTGCCTCTCAGAGCGCCCCGGCGGCGCGCAGGGCCGCGACGAGTTGGGCGGCCGCTGCCGCGGCGTCGGACCCGTCGATAATCTCGCCCTTGCGGGCCTTCAGTTGCGGGCGGCGAGCGCCCGTGACCGCGAGTGTGGCCGAGCGCTCCGGCACGCCCAGGTCGGCCGCGGACACCTCCTCGACGGGCTTCTTCGCCGCGCCGAGGATGTCCTTCATGCCCGGCACCCTGGGCAGCACGGCGTCGGTGGCGACCGAGAGGACCACCGGTCCGCTCGCGCTGAGCACCTGCGACCCGCCGGCGTGGGCCCTCTCAACGACGAGCTCACCAGGAGCGCCGCTTACCGACTTGACTTCCGAGACGATCGGCCAGCCGAGAGCACCGGCAAGGGCGTTCGGCACGAGCTTGGCACCGACGTCGACCGAGGAGTCGCCAGTCAGTACGACGTCGACCGAGCCGACGTGCCCGACGATGGCCGCGAGGTAGGCACCGGTTTCCGCGCTGCCCAGGTCGGCCATGGCGTCGTCGGCGAGCACGACCGCGCGGTCGAGCCCCCGCGACAGCGCGGCCTTGCGGGCCAGCGGCGAACCGGCGTCCTTCGGGCCGACCGTGATTCCGACGAGTTCCGCTCCGGTCGCGTCGGCGAGTTGACGGCCCAGTTCGATGGCCACCGGGTCATATTCGCTCACGCCGGCCTTGGCCCGGCTCCAGTCCACGGTGCCGTCGGCACCGACGCTGGCGTCCTGGGGATTCGCGGCCCACTTGTAGGCGACGACGATGGTCATTCGACAGTCCCTTCTCGGTGCGTCGACGGGCTCAGGAGGCGAAGTCCTTGACGATCTGGCGGCCGATCACATGGACCATGATCTCGTCGGTGCCGCCACCGAACCGGTGGCCGCGGGCATCGCGCCACAACCTGGAGATCCGGGTGCCTTGGGTGATGCCGATGCCTCCGTGGATCTGCATCGAGTCGTCGCAGACGGTGAAGGCCTCCATCGCGCAGTAGCGCTTGACCATCGCCCCGTGCGTCTTCAGCGGCAGACCCTGGTCGACCATCCACCCCCCGCGGTAGACCATGTTGCGCATGTTCTCGATCTTGATGGCCATATCGGTCAGCTTCTCCTGGATGAGCTGGAAGTTGCCGATCGGCTGACCGAACTGCACGCGCACGCCGGCATACCGCGCGGCATCCTCGAAGGCCGCCTCGGCCAGGCCGAGACACTGCGCGCCGATCATCAGGCGCTCGAACTCGAAGTTCTTCATGAGCTGGACGAAGCCCTCGCCCTTGGTGCCGACGAGGCACGACTCGTCGACTTCGACGTCGCTGAGGTAGATCTCCGACGAGTCGTCGGTGTACCACATGATCTTGTCCAGCGGCGAGACGGTGACGCCGGGGCTGTCCATCGGCACGAGGTACATGGAGATCGACCGGCTGGGCTTCTCGGCGTCCGGATTGCGCGCCATGGTGAGCAGGTACTTCGCCTTGACGGCGCTGGTCACGAGGGTCTTCGTCCCGTTGAAGACGACCTTGCCGCCGGTGTGCACGGCCGAGGTCTTCATCGCCGAGTTGTCCGACCCGGCCCCCGGCTCGGTGAATCCGAGACCGAAGGGAGCCTGACCCTCGGCGAGCAGGCCGAGCACCTCGCGCTTCTGGTCCTCGTTACCGAACTCCAGGATGTCCTTGACCTGGAGGATCTCCAGCCCGTAGCCGTTGTTCAGCCCCTGCTTAGCGACCCGCTCTCCGATCATGAGCATCGTGACGAAGTCGCACGGCACGCCGCCGTACTCCTCCGGGAAACCGAGGCTCATGAAGCCGGCGTCGTTCATCGCCTTGTGGAACGACACCGGCCGCTGGTGCTTCTTGTCCAGGTCGGCGATGTAGGCGTGCGAGCACTCGCGATCGAGCACCTCGTCGAGGCTCTCGAGCAGCAGGACCTGCTCGTCGGTGAGGGAGAAATCCATGGGGCACCTTTCGTCGGGAGGTGGCCGAACAGGTCGCTGGGGGTATGCCGCGACCTGGCCTCCCTCGGCGGGTAGCCCGCGGAAGGCCAGGTCGAGAGCCGGTCAGTCGGTAACGCGCAAGACGAGGGCCATCGCCGAGTCGCCGGCGGCGCACCCGGTGAACAGGCCGATGCCGCCGCCGCGGGCCTTGAGCTCGTGGACGAGTTCGGCGATGGAGCGCATCCCCGTCGGACCTTGCGGGTGACCGAAGATGAGGCTGCACCCGCGGACGTTCATCTTGTCCAACGGCAGACCGGTCTGCTTGTTGAGGAAGACGTCGTTGACCGCGAAGGGGTTGTGGGTCGTCACGAGGTCGACGTCCTTGATCTCCAACCCGGCCTGCTTGAGCGCGTGCAGCGCCGCGGGCACCGGAGCGGCCGGCATGTGCGCCTTCTCGACCCGGGCGATCCCGGTGGCGAGCATCTCGACGACCCCGTTGCCGCCAGACATCTCACGGGCGCGGTCCAGGGTGCTGATGACGACGCCGGCAACACCGTCGCCGGGGTGGGTCTGCGCGGCGCCGGAGTGCACCCCACCTTCGTTGACGACGCGCAGGTCCTTGATCGAGTCCAGAGTCACCCCACGGATGCCCTCGTCGGCCTCGAGCGTCACGGTCTTGCGCCCGACCTGGACCTCGATGGGGACCATGTACGTCTTCTGGAACGCCCGGTCGTTCTCCAACGAGGTCGCGTACTGCTCGTAGCGCAGCACCTTGAGCTCGTCGCACTCCTGCTTGGTGATCCCGCCCTTGGCCGCGACGTTGTCTGCCGCGCGCAGCATGCTCGTGCCGCCGATGGGGTCGCGGGCGAATCCGTCCAGGGTCCAGTTCGTCACGATCGGGGCGCCGCACGCGTTCGAGGGCATCGGGTAGTGGATGACCGGGCCGTTGCTCATCCGGTCGGCGCAGACCGCGATCTGCAGTTCGTCGTCGGACTGGACGTTGCCGGCCGCGGCCTGCATGGAGGCGACCGACGTGGCACAGGCCTGGACCACCATGGGCCCGCTGATGTGTCCGGCCCCGATCCGGGCGGCGATCGTCGGGGCGCCGTAGAAGATCTCCAACTGCGGGTTGGTCCACCCGTGCACGATGCCGGTGAGAGTGCTCGGGTCGATCCCCCGGTCGGCGAGCGCACGCGCGGTCACCGCGACGCCAGTCTCGATCGAGGAGATCTCCCCGATCGTGCCCTGCCAGCGCGCGAACGGCGAGGACCAGATGTTGCCGACGGCGAACCCAACGTTGTTGAACTTCATCGAGCGAACTCCTGACGTGTGTCGAGGACGGATGTGACTGCGGAGGTCCTGTGCCACACTGGCGCCACGTCCGGCAGGACGAGCACGCCTGCGACTCGCACACCCCGTTGGGCACGACGATAGTGCCGCCGGCAGTGGCCGGCACCAGGGCATCCGGATTGTTCTCCACCCAAGAACACGGCGAGCCGCTCTGACCACCGGTCCGTTCCATCGACACGGCCGACTCTTCCCCGCGCGGCCCACCCCGATGTCTGCTCGACGGCGTTTCCGCACACGGCAAGCTCTTTGGGTCATGTCGTTGACAGTCCCGGTCGGGAGGTCGAGATTCGAGGACCACAGCCCGCTGTCTCCCTCGCCGTGCCCGGCAGCCGCCCGAACGAGGTCGGCACGACAGGCCGGCGGGCCGGCATACTCGGCCCAGCTCCGCCACACGACGTCGGGAGACAGGATGTTCAACGCACAACAGTGGCTCGTCGATCGGCACGTCGACTCCGGGCTCGGCGAGCACGCCGCCATCGAGTCCCCGAGCGGAACCGTCACCTACCGCGCCTTGGCGGTGCTCTGCGGGCAGGTCGCTGCCGGGCTGCGCAGTCTGCACCTGCATCGCGACGACCGGATCGTCATCGTCATGAACGACGGCGTCCCGATGATCAGCAGCATTCTCGGGGTGTTCCGCGGCGGGTTCGTCGCCGTGCCGGTCTCGACGATGCTCGGCGCGAAGGAGTTGCGCGAGATCATCCGTGACTCGGCGGCCGATGCGGTCATCGCGAGCTTCGAGTACGCACCGGCAGTCGCCGAAGCCATCGCCGAGTGCCCGGACGTGGACTACCTCGTCGTCGACGGGCCGCACACCCTGCCGACCGGAGGGCACGCGCTGACCCTCACCTGGGACGAGCTCGTGGCCCGCGGTACCTCGGCACCGGCGGAATTGCGCGAGGTGGCCGACACCACCGAGGACGAGTGGGCGCTGTGGCTCTACACGTCCGGAACCACGGGCAAGCCCAAGGGGGCCATGCACCGGCACGAGACCATCCGCCACGTCGGCGAGACCTTCCCGCGGCACGTGCTCAACCTCACCCACGAGGACCGGTGCCTGTCGATCGCCAAGATGTTCTTTTCCTACGGCATCGGCAACAGCCTCTTCTACCCGCTCTCCCAGGGTGCGACGACGATCTTGGAGTCGCGGCGCCCGACCCCTGAGGTGTTCGGCGAGCGCCTCGTGCGGGACCGGCCGACGATCTTCGACGCGGTCCCGACCTTCTACGCCCAGCTGTTGGCCAGCGATCTGCCGACGGAGACGTTCGCCTCGGTCCGCCTGTGCGTGTCGGCCGGCGAGCCGTTGCCGCCCAGTCTGCAGGAGCGCTTCATCGAGCGGTTCAAGGTGCCGATGGTCGACGGGATCGGCTGCACGGAGTTCCTCAACACGTTCCTGTCCAACACCTGGGACGACATCAAGCCCGGGACCACCGGCAAACCCATCCCGCCCTACGTCATCGAACTGCGCGGGCCGGACGGCTCGCTGGTCCCACAGGGCGAGCCCGGCACGATGTGGGTCAAGGGCCCGACCATGGCGATCGGGTATTGGAAACGGGTGGCCACCAGCCGGCAGGTGTTCGTCGGCGAGTGGTGCAACACCGGCGACACGTTCATGCAGGACGACGAGGGCTACTTCGTGTGCCTCGGCCGCACGAACGATCTCATCAAGGCCGGCGGGATCTACGTCTCACCGGCCGAGATCGAAGACCGGTTGCTCAAGCACCCCGGCGTCGGCGAGGTGGCCGTCGTCGGGTTGCCGGACGCCGACGGGCTGTACAAGCCGGTGGCCTTCGTCGTCCCCGCTGGGCAGGTCGGCGAGGAAGACCTCATCGCGTGGTGTCGCGATGGCATGGCCGCCTTCAAACGGCCGCGCCGGGTCGTGTTCGTCGACGCGTTGCCCAAGACGGCGACCGGCAAGATGCAGCGGTTCAAGCTGCGCGAGGCGATGGACGCCGAGGGGATCCCCAGCGGACCCGGATGACCCGGGGCGGTCCTCGGTCGGAGGACGCCCGCGGGTATGCTTGGGATAGAACGCGGGTCGCCCCTAGCCGGCCCGATGCAGGCCATCACCAGCCCCTCGTCGGAAAGGCAGGCCCTCCCGTGCTTGACGGACTTCCCCTCGTCGACGCGCACACCCACGTCCCGTTGCTGCCCACGCTCAACGAGGCCTGGCGCCACTGGGCCTACAACTTCGGCCGGCCCGGCATCGTCGAGGACGTCTGGGGCAAGGACGGCGTGCCCAGCCCGCAGCGACTCGAGGAGATCTTCAAGGAGCAACACGTCGACGTCGCGTTGTTGTTCTGCGAGTACAGCCCGAAGTCCACCGGCATCCAGGAGTTCGACGAGCTGCTGCCGCTCGTCGAGCACAACCCCGAGATGTTCCACCCCGTCGCCAACGTCAACCCGCACCTGCACTTCCCGCTCGTCAAGGAACTCAAGCGCCAACTCGACCACGGCGCCGCGGCGCTCAAGCTGCACCCGGTCCATGGGGGCTTCAAGCCCGCCGACACGTCCTTGTACGCCGGCTACCAGCTCCTCGAGGATCGGCAGGTGCCGCTGGTCATCCACTGCGGCACGAGCGTCTTCCCGGGGTCCTCCAACGAATACGCCGACCCCGAGCTGCTCCTGCCGGTGATCCGCGACTTCCCGGACCTCACCGTCATCCTCGCCCACGGCGGGCGGGGCTGGTGGTTCGACACCGCGGCCTTCATGGCGATGAGCATGCCCAACGTGTGGATCGAACTGGCCGGGCTGCCACCGAAGTGGTTGCCCCGCTACTACGGCCGATTCGACCTGCCGAAGTTGTCCCGCAAGTGGATCTTCGCCACCGACTGGCCGGGTGTGCGCGACATCGCCGCCAACGCGCGGGCGGTTGCCGACCTCGTCCCGCCGCAGAACGTCCCCGACCTCATCGGTGGGCACGCCTTGCGCCTGTATTCCGGTATGCCGAAGCACCTCGGGGACCAGTCCCCGGGAACCGCCTGACCATGCCGATCTACGCCCTCGGTGATGCCGAGCCGCAGATCCACCCCGACGCGTTCGTCCATCCCGACGCGGTGGTCATCGGCAACGTGGTGCTTAAGGCCCGCTCCTCGGTGTGGCCGACGGCGGTCCTGCGCGGCGACTACGGCTGGATCTACGTCGGCGAGCGAACCTCGGTGCAGGACGGCACGGTCGTGCACACCGTCGTCGACAGTCCGACGGACATCGGCGAGGACTGCGTCGTCGGACACAACGCCCACCTCGAGGGCTGCCGCATCGAGTCGAAGTGTCTCATCGGGTCGATGTCGGTCGTCATGAAGGGCGCCGTCGTCCAGACGGGAGCGGTCGTCGGTGGCGGGGCCTTCGTGCCCGACAACATGGTCGTGCCCTCGGGCCATCTGGCCCTCGGGGTCCCGGCTCGAACCCGCCCCATGGACGATGCCCGGCATACCGACTGGGTCGACTACGCCGTGCAGGAGTACCTCGACAACTCGACCCGCTACCGCGCGCAGCTGCGCCGACTCGACGGCTAGGTGCCCGGGTCGTCCCGACACGTCCCGACACCGATACGTCCGACACGTCCCCGAGAGTCGATCTCTCTAGGTGGAAAGTGATGCCGCGGCGGGCCCGTCTGTCGTAACGTGAACCCCAGGCCTTTTCCTTAGGCCGGAAATGCAGGTGCGGATGCGGTACCTCGAATCGGTGGACAACTCGCTGCGCTTGCTGTTGCTCGTCGCGGGGAAGGCGCGGGTCGGCGTCAGCGAAGCGGCGGCCGAGCTGGGTGTCGCGCCGTCGACGGCCTACCGGTTGCTCTCCACCCTGCGCTACCGCGGCTTCGTCATCCAAGGGCGCGACCGGACCTACCGCGCCGGCCCCGCGCTGGAGGAAATGGTCAGTAGCCGGATGACGCGGGCCAACCTCGCCGAGTTGGCCCTGCCGGCCCTCGCCGCACTGCGCGACGAAACCCGCGAGACCTGCCACCTCATGGTCCTCGTCGGGCGTCAGGTGCGGATCATCGCCAGCGTCGAGTCCGAACAGATGCTGCGGGTCGGGTCCCGGGAGGGTGCCATGCTCCCGGCTCACTACACCTCCGGCGGACGACTGCTGCTGGCCGAACTTCCCACCGAGGACTTCGACGACCTGTACCCCAAGGCTGGTCTCGCCTCGATCGGGCTCACAGCCGCGGGCATGAGCTCGCTGCGACGCGAACTAGCCCGGTGCCGCAAGCAGGGGTATGCCGTCAACACCGGCCAGACCGAACGCGGCGTCTGCGCCGTGGGTGTGCTCGTCACCGACGTCGACGGTCCCGTGGGCGGCCTCTCGGTGTCGGTCCCGTCGGTCCGATACCACGCGACGTTGGTCCCCGAACTAGTCGACTCGCTGAACCGGGCGGCCACCTCTGTCGTGGCCCAACTGCGCGCCTGAGCCCCGTAACCCGGCGGCATACCGGTTGTGGGCGTGGACGATGCCCTCGACGCGCTGGACGGTGATGCCTGCCCAGTTCATCTACCGGCGGTTACGCGGGTGCGGGCACCCCGGGGAAGCCCGTGAATGTGCGCAAAGTGGTGCTTCGCCGGCCCTGAAACACCACTTTGGCTCCACTCGCGACGAGGGCAGGGCCGGCAGGGCCGGCGCTGGCGCGGCTGGTAGGGCCGGAACGCCACTCCGCCGCACCCCGCAGCACCGCCCCACCGCCCCACCGCCCCACCGCTGCCCCG
>APMI01006856.1_pt1 | contig 13387 bp, 8 predicted proteins | sample 667938 | NCBI WGS metagenome assembly APMI01 (sample SAMN01084076, study PRJNA167559) | wastewater metagenome | biome: Wastewater | place: Denmark: Ejby Moelle, Odense | collected 2011-11-28 | reverse complement strand
TGTACAGTGAATATCTGCATAAGTATTCACTGGAGCAATTGAACAAGATTCCGGCCGGATTTAATAACAACCTGGTATGGAACATCGGTCATATCATCGTTGCACAGCAGTCACTCATCTACAGGCTTTCTAACCTGGAAATGTATATCTCTGAAGAACTGTTTAATACATACAAACCCGGTTCAATACCAACACAACATACCACCCGGGAAGAAGTGGATGAATTAAGTGGCTTCCTTACGTTACTTGTTGAAAAAACCAGGGCCGATCTTGATGCCGGCAGATTTGTCAGCTTTAATGGACGGATGACCGCCACGGGTTTTTTGCTCAGCACGCTGGAAGATGCTTTTGAATTCAACAATTATCATGAAGGGCTGCATTTGGGAATGATGATGAGCCTGCGGAAATTTGTTTAAAAGAACCCGAACCGCCAGATAAGTGTACAGAAACCAAGGGTAACCGTTGACACTACTAATCCTGCGGATCAATAGAGAACCGCTGGGGAATTTTCTTTTACTGAAAAGTTAGCGGTGATACCTTGCGACAGTTCAAACCTGGAGCAACGTGCGAATAGTTGACAAATGAAATCAATAAAATAACATGAGAAAAGTTATTGCAGCATTTAATATGACACTTGACGGCGTTTGTGATCACACAGCCGGCTTGCCCGATGAAGAGATACACCGGCATTATACAGAATTACTGGGTGAGGGAGACGCTATTTTGTATGGAAAAACCACCTACCAGCTCATGGAATTTTGGCGAACGTTTTTAGAAAATCCTTCGAAAGAAAAATCCATGAATGACTTTGCCATGGCAATTGATAAGATCCCAAAAATTGTGTTCTCACATACGCTTAAAAATGTAGATTGGAAAACTGCGACCCTGGCAAACCAGGATTTGGAAGAGACCCTGTTAGAATTAAAGCAGCAACCAGGAAAGCCGGTTTTTATTGGCAGCCGCAGTTTAATTATACAACTGATGCAACTCAACCTGGTTGATGAATACCAGTTCTGTGTTTACCCGGTAGTTGCAGGAGGCGGTTTGCAATTATTTGAAAACATAAGCGACCGGACTATTTTAAAACTCAAAAAGACTAAAGCCTTTAATGGGGGTGCAGTTATTCTGTACTATGAGCCGGAAGGTAAGGTGTTTGAAAAAACATAACCCGAGTGGTTTGAAGCAGGAACCGCTAACCAGCTCATTACCACAGGCGGGGCAGCTTTTGATCGCCGGCATATTGTTAACTGTGCTTATTAATATTGATAGTGTATGATCAGTTTTTTTAAAAGTTTTCTACTGCTGGCGTTGATCTGCGGTACTTATACCAACAATCCTATCCCGGGCGTAAAGGCAAGTTGCAAAGAGCTGGGGTTATACTTTATGCTGCCGGCCGGGTTTACTTCACTTGACGCTGTACAAATGGATGCCCTGGGCAAACAGGGTGAAAAAGCTGTAAATGAAACATTCGGGAAGGAAACCCTGCAGGGTTGGCAGCCGGTTTGTATGAATGTGCAGGATTCTTTAAAAAGAAAACTGCTTACCACTGTCATCACGCTTAAAGAGGCGATCGGCCAGGATGGAACTGCAGATAAATTCATTGATAGAACATTCAGGGACGGGAACGACTTTATCATTCAGCGCTTTAAAAGCAAGGCGAATATTGATGTTGACGAAAAAGAAACAGCGAAGCAAACGGAAATAACAATTGCGGGTTTAAAAGTAAGAAAGAATGCTTTCACACTTGTAAATGAAGGGCGGCTGTTGTTCTTTGCCCGGTACTATTTTTTTCAAAAAAACGGGAAACTTTTTTTACTCACTTTCCTGGGCTCTCCCAGGGCATCTGATAATGAAGACATCGTAAATGCCATCGAGACTGCCAAAGCATTGTAGCCATCCCTGTTTATAAGGATACAGATCCGCACCGTACAATAGCGATACGCTATCCCAGGAGTGGGAGGGTATCGTTGCCTGGAACTTTCAATTAGATGCAATAAAGACCATTCCGGTTTATTAGCGAGGCACCTTAAAAAAAGGATGTTCAACCGGCTTCTTACCCCGAAAATACCTGCTGCCAATTACACCAGGTCTGTCATTGCGCATTTCATTTCTTGAAGAATTCTCCTGCGGCCATTAACAAGGGCTCCGGTAACCTGCCGTCCATAAAAAACAATGAATTTCCCGCTGCTGGAATAAGTTTGCCCCTGCGCCATTGAAAGCCGGTCACGGCTTCGCCGGGAATACATAATTATTTTTCCACATTTGCCGATTATTTGTAGATAACTGTTAGTTCAACTGCAGATTTTTTAGAATAAAAAAAAATAAATGCATATTTTACAGCAGAATGTTGGTTAACGAGGGCTGAAAAAGCAGGCAGATCATTTCCGGCACAGAATAGGCATCAGTGTAAGCGTTAACAGCATCTGTTCAAATAAGAACTTATCAGCCGGAAAATCACAAATTGGCAACCAATTTGCACAAAAAACCGTCCTGCTAATGCATGTGTACAAGTAGTAACAAATTAATAACCCTGCACCTTGTGTTTTAGGGGTGCGGTAGGTTAATTTTGCACATCCAATATCCACAGGATCACCGTTGATCTGTACCTGTAAAAACCTTTCACCGGGGCCATCAAAAGCCCTGAGCACTGTTATCCCGTTAATGCCAGTATAAAAAATAGATAGATGAAAAAAATCTTTACTACTTCTAACATGTTAAATGCCTGTAGTTGTGGCCGTGTACTCTCGCTGCGACCAATCCTCTTTGCTGTATTGCTGCCATTGGCGGCATTCTTTTTTTCGGGCAATGTGCAGGCGCAGATTGCAATAGCAAATACAACTCCTGTTACGGAAAATTTTGATGGCATTGGAACTGGCGCCGCAGCGACGTTACCTGCAAATTGGAAATTTTCGACGGCGGCTACTGCTTCACCTACTTGGGGCGCTGGCGGAAATTTTACTGCGACAAATAACGCAGCAAGTGCAGGCACTCCGACTGCTGTTGGTAGATATAATTGGGGTAATGGAACTACAACTACAGACAGGGCATTAGGTGTAATGACAAGTGCAGGCTATGCAACTCCGAATAGTATAATGGCGTTCTATAGTAATACTAATGCGACATCTAACATAAGTGCACTAACTGTATCCTATGAGATGGAAAGGTATAGGATAAATACTGGTGCGGCGTCTATTGCTTTTTTTTATTCAACCGATGGTTCAACTTGGACATCGGTTCCTGCCGGTGATATAGCTGTTATTACTACGGGGGCAAACGCATACGATTTTGTTCCTGCAGGTGCACCATCATCTACAAACGCAGGAACCATAACAAAATCCGGGATAAGTATTACTGGTTTAAACATAGCTAACGGCGGAGCTATCTACCTTCGCTGGAGTTTAAGCACAGCTTTACCCACACAGGGCATAGGAATAGATAATGTAAGTGTTACGGCAACCTATACGCCAACAATAACTGCTACGGGAAGTTTAACTGCTGTAAACACAACCCCGGGTTTCGCTTCAGCATTTACAAGCTATTCTTTATCCGGTATATTTTTAACCAATGATATCACTGTTACTCCACCGGCAGGCTTCGAGGTTTCCCAGGTTCCCGGTGGCGCAGGGCCTTATGCAGCCACACAAACCTTAACCCAGGTGGGGGGAGTTGTTGGTCCCATTACCATTTATGTAAGGCTGGCAGCAGCCACACCTATAGGTACCTATTCCGGAAATGTTACCAATGTCAGTACCGGCGCTACTACAGTCAATGTAGCCATGCCTGCCAGTGTAGTGGCCAATGCGCCAACACTCAATGCTCCTACTGTAACAGTTACAGGTAGTACCACCGCAACGCTGGGTGCTACGGTTACCGCCAATGGCGGCGTAGCCCTTTCGGCAAGAGGTACTTCTTTCAAAACAAGTTCACCGGTTGTTGCTACAGATAACCAGTTGGCAGAAGGGCTTACTGCCGTAGGCGCCTATACACATTCAAGAAGCGGTTTAAGTCCTCAAACCAAATACTGGTTTGTAGGATACGCCAGTAACCCTGCCGCAACGGGTATTTCCGGGGAGGGAACTTTTTACACGTTTTCTGAGCCGGTAACAACGCAGGCTGCCAACATGGTTGGTACGCCCATCTCATTTTCGCAGATAGACCTTGCCTGGGATGCTGCAGTGTTCCCGGCAAGCGGCGCTACCGTTAAAGGCTATGTACTTATCAGGGCTACCAATCCCCAAATACCTACGTTTACTTCTGTGAACGGTACCGTGCCGGCGGCTGGTGTTGGAACCATTGTTTCCTCCACTATCCTCGACCCTGCCATCACTTATTCTAATGCAGGGCTTACCCAGGGTACTACCTACAATTACCTGCTGGTGCCCTACACATGGGATGGCGTAAACGCAGCCACCTATAATTATTTAACGGCTTCAGCAGCCACTGCAACTGCCATTACACCACTTGCACCCTGTACACCACCGGTTACACAGGTAACTGCTGCACTGGTGGGTGGCGCCACCTCAGGAACGCTTAACATCAGCTGGACTCCCGGCAGCGGTACCAACAGCCTGGTGATCGTTAGGGCCGGAAGTGCCGTAAGCCAGGCGCCTGTAACAGGAACCCTGTACAACGCCAGCGCTACTTTTGGAGCCGGTGACAACCTGGGTAGTTCTAATTTTGTTTGTTACAGCGGTGCCGGCAGTTCCTTTACGCTTTCTAATCTTTCTGCCTCCACTACTTATTATGTAGCTGTTTATACGTATAATCTTGCAGGCTATTGTTTCAACCTGGCAGGTCCTGCTACCGCCAACGGCAGCACTACTGCACCGGCTTCCGTAATAGAAACATTTGAGCCGGGTACCAAGGGCAGCTACACGAATGGCAATGACCTTTGTAACCTCGGGAACTGGAATTTCAGCAATGCGCTGATTGGCCAGATAGTTGGCAGTGACAGGTTCAATGGCGCTAAATCGGCCCGGATACAAAGCAATGGCTCCATTACCATGTTGTTCGACAAACCCAATGGTCTTGGTACGGTGTCCGTTAAACATGCTTTGTTTGGAACAGATGCCTCAACAACCTGGCGCCTGGATGTATCAGATGATGGTGGTGCCACATTTACCGCTTACCAGAGCCCGGTACAAACCACCAACAGCACAACCTTAAATACCGTTTCCTTTACACCCAATATCACCGGTAATCTTATCCGTATCAGGATCGTAAAACTGAGCGGCGGAACGAGCAGCAGGTTGAATATTGATGATATCAGCCTTGGTGATTATGTATCTACCAATACGGTTACCACCGGCGCTATCGTTGGTTCGCCCTTCTGTATCACCAACTCAACAGGTGCAGGTGTAAGTGTTCCTTTCAGTTCTACCGGTACTTTTAATGCAGGCAACGTGTATACCGCACAACTAAGTGATGGTACGGGAAGCTTTACCTTGGCACAGGATATCGGTACCCTGGCAAGTGTGGCCAACGCAGGTGTAATTGCTGCTTCCATACCGGCAGGTACTGTTACCGGTTCGGCCTATAAGATAAGGGTGGTTGCCAGTGACCCGGTGATCACCGGATCGGCCAGTGCAAGTGTTTTAACCATTAATCTGAACACGCCTGATGTAACCGGTGTAAGCGGTGGTCCTTCATCCGGTGCGGTAACGGTTAGCTGGACAAATCCAACTGGCTGCTACAACGATGTAATGGTGATGGCTTTTACCAGCAGTATTACCTGCGTTCCCGCTGGTAACGGAAGTGCTTATACGGCTAATACCGTTTATGGTTCAGGTACAGCCTGCAGCGGCGCCTTTACTGTGTACAGGAATGTGGGCAACAGTGTTGTTGTTACAGGCCTCACGAACGGCACCATTTATTATTTCAAAGTATTTGTCAGAAACGGTACGGTGTGGAGTACAGGTGTAGAGGTAACGGCTGTACCTTCTGCTGTGGCAGATGGCGATTACCAGTCGCACCAGACCGGAGCTTACAACTCCACCACTACCTGGGAAAAAAGGGTGGCAGGTGCATGGACCTATCCTTCACCGGATGTTCCCGGCACCGGTAATGCAGGCACGGCCAATGTTACGGTAAATGCAGGCCACACGATAAACCTCACCGCTTCTGCTGCTAACCTCGCTATCAAAACACTCACTGTAAATAATACCGGCCGCATCTATGGTTCAAGCGGCACCAATGTTTACATGACGCTTTATGGCGACATAGTTTGTAATGGCACTATTGGAACAAGCGCTGTTGCCTGGAACTCCCTCAGCTTTAACATGGAGGGTGTAAACAGCACCATCAGCGGTTCCGGTAATTTCTATGCCTCCAGGTTAAGAAAGAATTTTGCTGTTAATACCACTACCAATCTTATCATCGCCATGAACATGTACCTGCTCTGGAACACGGGCTCGGGTACTACCATGTATAACAACTCAACCGGTACCAATTTTAATGTGACCGTGAATCAGAACGCCACTTTAACGGCGGTACTGGCTGGTGCAACTTCCGGTAATATGGCCATTAACAGTACCAACGGAGGTTCGTCCGGAGTTGTTCGGGGCGGAACCTGGACCATCAACGGAACCATGAATATTCCTGGTATCCTGTACGCTACCCCTGCAGGGAACACGGCCGGAAGTTACAGTTGCAACTGGATCATCGGCAATACAGGGGTGGTAAATTGCAACCAGATCAATTGTGATGCCAGCGGCGTTTCCGGTCACTCATTCACTATTCTGAATGGCGGACGGTTGAACATTAATACCGCCGTAGGCTTTAACACTGCTACCGCTACCAGTTTCAGCGCTACCAACAATACCTGGAACCTGCAGCCTGGTTCGATCGTTGAATATTCTGCACCATCCGGCATTACACATATCTTAACGGATCTTACCTATTCTAACCTGGTGGTTTCAGGAAGCGGTACCAAAGATTTTATTGCAAGCAACCTTTCTCAAACAGGTATTACACTAACAGTGAACAGGAACCTCACCATCAGTGGTTCTTCAGTGCTGGATCCTTCTAATCCCGGCTTAACCAATCCGTCCAACGCCATTAATGTGGGAGGCAACTGGAATAACTATGGTACTGCCGGCTTTAATGAAGCTTTCAGCAATGTCACCTTCAATGGATTTACCGCAGGTGGCCAAAAGATATATTGCCCCGGTGGAGAGAATTTTTATAACATGACCGTAAGTAATACAGATGCAGCGGGTGCCGAACTGAATACAGATGTTACGGTTGCCAACGACCTTAATCTTGGTGCAGTGGGACGGCTTTTCTTTGGTCCAACGCCAAGCATCATGAAGCTCACTAAAATGACCAATGCATCCAACAGTTTCCTCGGTAGCGGTACTGCACTGGTAGATATGTCGCAGTCTGCCAGTACCATGTACATCGGTTGCGAAACAGCCACTTACTCCGGCGGTTTCAATGCCGGTACTACTTCGCTTGTGAACTATTACAGGGATATGGCCGTTTCCGGAACAAGTGGCAACCAGGATGTATTGACCGGCATTACGTATGCCAACCTCAGCCTTTCCGGGTCTGACCTGAAGAAAACCAACGCCGACTTTACCGTGACGCAAACGCTCACTATCGATGGTTCCAGCACTTCGCTGGAAGCAAATACCATCGGCAAAACGCTTACCCTTGGAGGTAACCTCACCCTCAGTGGTGGCGGTACAATGGGCGGAGCGCTTGGCACCAGTTGTCTTGCCAATTTAAGCATTGCTACCTCAGCCGCCAGTGCAGCCCTTGCGCAAACCTTTAACGGGGGATTTAGCCCGATCAACTGTTTCAATCTTACAACAGATAAATCTGCCAATGGAATCATACTGAATGCAGGCAATACGAACCTCACCATTTCCAATAATCTAACCCAAACAACAGCGGCGCAGTTAACGCCGAATGACAACAGGGTTAAACTGGGTAATGTATGGAGTATCTGGGGACCGGCAGCCTTCAACAAAGGAACATCTACTTTTGAGTACACGGGCGCTGTTGCACAAACCATTGTTGGAGTTAATTATTTTAACCTGGAGTCATCCGGCACCGGTACACGTACCATGTCTATCTTAAACCCTATTGGCATTGCGAATATCTTTACGCCGTTTACCAATGTGTACAACTTTACCGGAAGTACAGTTGACTACAATGGAGCAACCGACCAGAGTATTGCACCGTTCACAGCTAATATTTTAACGGTTGGCCGCACTTATGATAACCTCACCTTATCTAATACAGGCATTAAATCACTTACCGCCAACACGGATGTAGAAGGTGCTTTAACATTAAACAATACCATCACTTTTGCACTCGATGCCAATTACCTTGGCCTGAAATCTACTGCCACTCAAACGGCCAGGGTAGCGCCGGTATCGGCTTCGGCCAGCATTACTTATGGCACAGGACGTTTTGTTGCAGAAAGGTATTACCCTGCAAGAAGAGCATGGAGACTGATCACAGCGCCTGTAACGGCCGATGCTGCTAAAACATTGTTCAACTCATGGCAGGTTGGTGCTGCATCACCTATTGGTGTGGGTACCTATATCAGCGGTCCGGGCGAAACACCGGCCAATGGCCTGGACGTTACGCCGCAGCATAATTATTCTTTAAAAACATTTAACCAGGCCACTAGCGCTTTTGATGGCGTAGGCAATACAAAAACTGCCCTTATTTCTGGCGTTACCGGTACGGCAGGTGTGCCGGACAATATCGGCTATTTCATGTTTGTGAGAGGTGATAGAACGCCTGCCAACGTGAATGCTTTCAATCCATCGGGTGCTGTAGTAGAAACTACGCTGAAGGATACGGGCAAGATACAGGTGCAATCCTATACCTTCCCGGCCAACCCAAGCATAGGACCAAACAGGTACACGCTCATTGGTAATCCATATGCATCACCGGTAGATTTTGCATCACTCGGCAGAACAGGTGTTGTCAATAAGTTCCAGGCCTGGGATCCCAAGCTGAACACAGTTGGAGGTTATGTAGTAGTTGATCTTACAGCAGGCCCTGCGGTGATTGTTCCGGTGGGTTCTACTCAAACACAGATCATCCAGTCGCACCAGGCATTTTTGGTAGAAACCAATAATGCTTCTTCACCCAGCGTTTCCTTTGGAGAAGCGGCCAAGTCATCTACCAATAACCTTACCCTGTTCAGGCCGGTAAGAACAATTCCATCCGTTGCGATCAATTTACATACAGTAAATACGGATGGTACCAGCAACCTGGCAGATGGCGTGCTGGCTCAATACGGCGACCAGTTCTCTGCTGCTGTTGACCAGTTTGATGCGTTGAAATTCAGCAATATCAACGAAACATTTGCCATCCTGGATAATAACAATGCATTCATGCTGGAGCGCAGGCCGGCTCCACGGGTAAATGATACGGTGTTCCTCAGCCTTAAACGCAGCAGGCAGTTGAACTACCGCTTTAACGTGATAGCGGATAATTTCAGGGCCGGCAATCTTTCGGCTTACCTGGTAGACAAATATAAAAAGACGAGCACGGCATTGAGTATGCAGGGCGATACCTGGGTTGATTTCAGCATAACGGGTGATGCCGCTTCTGCTGCAGCCGACCGTTTTTACATCATCTTCAAAAAAGCTGTTCGTTTTCATCACATTGATGCGGTTGTAACAGCGGGAGATATTACAGTGAACTGGCTTACCGAGAATGAAGCTGATATTACAACCTATGAAGTTGAACGCTCGGCAGACAATGAGCATTTTGAGAAGATCGCAACAGTGATACCTTCAAAAACAGAAGGTACAGCAGGATACAGTTCAGTAGACCTGAACCCCGTACCCGGCGTATATTACTACCGTGTGAAGGGAACAAGTAATTCCGGCGCCTTTGGCTACACTGAATCGGTAAAAGTGAAGATGGCTGTAACAAGATCTCACCTGTACGTATACCCCAATCCTGTAACGGGTGGCAGTATTGGTTTGCAGATGAGCAGTTTGCCTGCGGGTGCTTATGCTGTAAAACTGGTGGCTACAAACGGGCAGGTGCTCTTGAATACAAAATTGCAGCACAGCAAAGACCGGGCTGCTGAAATGATTACTTATCCATCTTCCATCACACCCGGTACTTACCAGCTTGAAGTAACAGGACCGGATAAGGTAAAATCTGCACTTAGCGTGGTGATCGGAAAATAACACTATCAATCATCAATAAGGTTGGTCCCGTGAGCATTGGCTCACGGGATTTTTTTTGCTATTGCTCTGCGTATAGCCAGGTGAATACTTTCATTGCTGCAGGTTTTGCCCAGCCGGGAGTGCCTGGGCACAATAGCACCTCGTAAACCTGCAGGAGCCGCTGAAAATAATTTTGTATATTATAAGTGTACTTATTATATTTGCACTTATTAAATTATTCAAACAAAAAATTAAAAACCATGTGGGCTAAATCGTACAGTATTACAACCAGGGAAGTTACAAGAGCAGATGTGGAAGTTGTTTGCCGATGTAAACAACTGGCATACCTGGGACGGTGGAGTTGAATTTGCAAAAATGGAAGGCAGGTTTGAAAAAGGCAATCATTTTCTTTTTAAACCTAAGGGTGGGCCGACTTTGAAAATCGGGATCGTGGAAGCTACCGAAAGTAAAAGTTTTACAGACTTTACGAAATTCCCGTTGGCTAAGATGTATGGGGTACATACTTTTGAAGAGACCGCCGGGGGATTAACAATTACAACAACCATGAAAGTTGAAGGAGTGCTTGGATTTCTCTGGAGAAAAATAGTAGCTCAAAAGATCGTTGACGGGTTACCGGCAGATATGGAGCAACAGATCAAAACCGCAAAAACATTATGAAGTCAGCCGATAACAGCTTTGCTGTAGATAAAACGGAAGACAGTTCCGGTTTTTTATTGTGGCAGGTGACCAACCTGTGGCAGCGTGAAATAAGAAAAACACTTGAACCGTTGGGTTTAACCCATTCGCAATTTGTGCTGATGGCCAGTATTCATTGGCTTACCTTACACAAGCAGGAAGTAACGCAGGTATTACTGTCTAACAGTACAAAGATCGATCCCATGACCACTTCCACTGTTTTAAGGACCTTGCAGGCAAAAGGTTTTTTAGATAGACAGCAACACCTTACAGATACCAGGGCCAAAACGATAACGCTTACCGGCAGCGGAGTAAAAATAATAAAGCAGGCAGTAAAAAAAGTGGAAGCCTTTGACCAATCTTTTTTTTCAGCATTGGGTGTGGGCACTTCGTCATTTAACCGGCAACTATTGGCGCTGCTTTCACAGGCAGGCCTGGAAAGCAAAAAATAATCTATTGACTAAGGGGAATTGCAGCGAATAAGATCGCTTTGTTTTTCTGCCATTTCAATCCCATCATCTTCTGCTGCACCCGCTGCGGAACGCTTCTTAGCTGCATACTATTTCTTAAAGCGTAAATTGGAAAGGATGGGGATGTATTATTTGATCAAACCAAAAACTAACAGTAAAATAATGATCACAATTCCGATAAGGGATATGATAAATAAATAATCTGCGATCGACTCAAACTTTTCTTCCCTGCCAGGATCTGTAGTGCGGATGGAAATAAATGAAAACAGGCAGGAACAGGCTAATAATAATGCAATGATGGAAGTGAATTCATCAATAACACTGGAAGTAGCTTTATTGGTAAGGTGCAACGAAGTAATAACAAAGAGGCAAAATCCAAGGAGATTGGCAGATGTAGGTAAAATATGCTGGGATGTATTGTTAGCCATAAGTTCAATGGCAAAAGTATTGGGTTTAAAACATTCAACTGCCGGGTCACCTGTTAAAGAAATTCCTATTTACAAACCCTTTGTGAAAGCATTAACGTCAACGCTCCAATAGCTCATATTGCTGCAGCAACCGGATTGGTCAGGTGAAGGATTTTCCTGGAACCTTTGCTCCGCCTTGCCATCCCTGGTACAGTGTTCCAGTGTTCATAAAAAAACGATCTTCCTTTTGAGAAGACCGTTTCAATAATTATTGTTGTTATTTACAAAGTAGCCAGTACATCGTTCATGCTTCTTACGGCTGCTGCACTTTTTTCAAAAGCTGCTTTTTCATCTGCATTCAGATCAAAATCAATGATCTTTTCCCAGCCGTTCCTGCCAATGGTAACCGGTACACCGAGGCAGATATCATTTTGTCCGTATTCACCGTCAAGGGCAACGCAGCAGGTAAACAATTTCTTTTCATCACGCAAAATGCTTTCTACCAAAGCAGCTCCGGCAGCGCCGGGTGCGTACCATGCAGAAGTTCCGATGAGTGCTGTTAAAGTAGCGCCACCAACCATGGTGTCTTTTACTATTTTTTCCTGCTGTTCTGCAGACAGGAATTTGGTAACCGGTACACTGTTCCAGGTAGCTTTGCTGATCAGCGGGATCATGGTAGTATCACCGTGACCGCCAACCACCACCGCATTCAGGTCAGAAGGGCTGCAGCCCAGGTGCTGGCTCAATTGATATTTAAAACGGCTGCTGTCTAAGGTTCCGCCCATACCAATGATCCTGTTCTTTGGCAAACCGGTTGATTTCAATGCCAGGTAGGTCATGGTATCCATCGGGTTGCTGATCACGATGATGATGGCATTGGGGGAGTGCTTCAAAATATTTTCGCAAACACCTTTCACGATACCGGCATTTACACCGATCAGTTCTTCCCTTGTCATCCCTGGTTTACGTGGCAAACCTGAAGTGATCACCACTACATCGCTGTCGGCAGTTTTTGCATAATCATTGGTGCTGCCAACTATCTTGGTATCAAAGCCAAGCAGGGTAGCGGTCTGCATCATATCCTGGGCCTTGCCTTCGGCAATACCTTCCTTGATATCCAGTAAAACCAATTCAGAACAAAGCTCTTTACGGGCAATATTATCAGCACAGGTTGCGCCTACTGCGCCTGCACCTACAACGGTAACTTTCATGTGAAAAACGTTTTATGATTATACAATTAATTTTTGTGGGGCAAAGGTAACAGAATAGCAGATTGAGCGGAGTGATAATAATCAGTTTATTTACTGCGCTGCGGCAGCCGGTAAACAATTCATCGCACCTATAATGGCGGCCATCATTTCAAGGCATCAAGAATGGTGGGTACCGCTACATTGCCTGCATACACTTTTACCAGTTTCCGGTTGGCATCATATACATAGATGCCCGGGAAATTGGTTGGCCTGAATTTAAGCCGCAGGGCATAATTGATATCCTGCCCCATACTTACACCGGGCATGGATGCAATATTGTATTCCTTATAAAAATCTTTTATGGATGTAAAGGAAAGAGAAGATACCATTACGATCTGTATGTCTTTCAACTCTTCTTTATAAGCAAGTAGTTCTTTTGTTTCCCGCTGGCAATGATCGCAGTCGGGGTTGAAGAACAT
>APMI01045845.1_pt1 | contig 13393 bp, 10 predicted proteins | sample 667938 | NCBI WGS metagenome assembly APMI01 (sample SAMN01084076, study PRJNA167559) | wastewater metagenome | biome: Wastewater | place: Denmark: Ejby Moelle, Odense | collected 2011-11-28 | reverse complement strand
CCTCGGTCGTGTCCAGGCCGCGGCGGCGGCCGAGCATCGCCTCGGTCACCTGCCGTGAGATGACCGGTCCGACCTTGCCGAGGTCTTCACGAATCGTCTCCACCTTGCGAGCCGCTCGAAGCAGAAACTCCAGGTCACCTTCGAGGTCGCCAGGGTTGGCGTCTTGCGCCAAGTGCGAGCGCTGGTGGTAGCCCTGGCCGACGAAGTGGAAGATGTGAACTTGCGGCTGGCGCTGGCCATGCCGGTCGATACGACCGTTGCGTTGCTCCATGCGGTTCGGGTTCCAGGGCACCTCGATGTGGACCAGCTTGCTGCAATGGTTCTGCAGGTCCAGGCCCTCGGAGGCCGAGTCGGTGGCCAGGAGGATGCGCACGTCCGACTGTGCTGGTGATGCCTGGAATGCGTTCTTGACCTGCTCGCGGTCCTCCAATGGCATGCCGCCATACATGAGCTGGACGCGACCGGTGCCCGAGAAGCCAGCAGTGACTAGCCGCTCCTGCAGCCATTTCTGGGTGGCGCGGTACTCGGTGAAGAGGATGACCCGCTGCTGATTCCACTGCCCGTCGGGCATCAGCGTTTGCGTCAGCCAGGCCAGCAGGGCCTGAAGCTTTGAGTCGCCCCGGGCCGACATGCGGTCGGCGTAGGCGCGGAGGTTGTCGAGCAGCTGACCTTCTTCGTCGTTCAGCGGCCTGAACAACGCGGCCGCGGTCGTCACGGCCTCGTCCGCTGCCGTGTCCCACTCGACGTCGCTCTCGACTTCGACCTCCTCGTCCAGGCCGTCAATCATTCGACGCAGCAACCCTGTGGCAGGCGAGGCCTGAGCTGCGCGGCGGCGATTGGCCAGGGATTCCACGTGCTTGGCCAGAGTGGTTCGGAACGCTTCTGGCGACGAGAAGAGCCGCTTCTTGAGCAGCTTGAGAACGAACTCCGTCGCATAACGCTCACCGTCGTCGCGCGCTCCGGCGGCGCGCAGCTCGGAATAGCGCTTGAGGTCTTGGTGGGCCTGTCGCTCCTCGGGCGTGTAGTTGACCTCGAGCGCCTCGATGACACGCTCGGGGTACCGGGGCGTGCCATCCCAACGAGGCGGCAGTTCGCGCTTGAGGCGGCGGACCATCACGGCCGCCAGCTGTTCGGGCTTCGGCCGAACAGCTCGCGCAAAGCGCTGGTCGTCGAGCAGTTCCAACAGCGCCGAGAAGCTCTCGGGATAACCGTTGTGCGGCGTTGCCGACAGGAACAGCTTGTGTTCGAAGTGCGGTGCCAACAAGCGGATGGCCTGCGTGCGCTGGGAGTCAGTGGCGTACTTGCCACTACCGGACGGCGCAACGTTGTGCGCCTCGTCGACCAGCAGCAGGTCGAACCGACGCGGGTAGGAGGGCTGCCCCGCGGCAGGCAGCACTTCGCGCATCAGCCGCAGCGGCCGCTCGCGCTTCAGGAAGTCGATGGATGTGATGAGCCGCGGATAGTGGCTCCATGGGTTCACATGCAGGCCGCGGCTGCGCCGAAGCTGCTTCATAGCCTCGCTGTCGACGATGCGGAAGTCCAGACCGAACTTGTCGCGCATCTGCTCGCGCCACTGAATTTGCAGGCCGGATGGGCACACGATGAATACCGAACGGATGCGGTGGCGAAGCATCAGTTCCTGGACAACCAGGCCGCTTTCGATGGTCTTGCCCAAGCCGACGTCATCAGCGATGAGCAGATTGACCCGCGGCATCTGAATGGCGCGGGCCAGCGGGTCGAGCTGGTAGTCCTCGATTTCGATGCCCGCACGGAAGGGGGCCTGCAAGGTGCTGGTATCGGTCTGCGACACGGCGCCCCAACGCACGGCATTCAGAAACGCGTCCAGTTGAAGGGGGGCGTCGAACCCGGTCAGCTCGGGCATGGACGCTCGCTCAAGCACCGATGTCCCGGGCTCAAGCTCCCAGACGACCCTGAGCTCTTCGCCAAGCGCGTCATCCTCGACCGATGACATGGAGACCAGATGTGCGTGGCCTGTCTGTCCCGCCACGACCTCGGTGACGACGAACCTGCGGTTGCGGGCCTGAACGAGTTGGCCCGGCACGGGGAGCCCCCGCTGGATGCTGACGACCTCTGCCACGTTCTTGTTTCTCCCTTGATTGCTGCTCAGCGGCTCAACGGCTGCTTTGTGAGCTCTTGCCCTGCGGCAATAGACAACTTCTCGCAGTGCTCACGCACCAGAACCTCGATGAAATTCGCGATGGTGCGGTGGTCTCGCGCGGCCGCGACGCGGACCAACTCCTTCAGCTCCGGGCTGACCCGCAGATTCAAGGTCTCCGTCTTGCGGTCCATGCGGCTCTCCTTACCAGCAATGCAATGTAACGCGCTTGCACACACAACCCGACTGCACGGCACGGGCGCATCGGGCGGCACGCAGTGCCCTTGAGGCGGATAAAGGCCCGGTGCCTAGCGGCCCGTCTTGACGGACTACACCTCGGTGCCACCCGTCATTTTCACGGCGGGCGGATGGAGGTCCTCGGGCCCGGCGCGACGGACGCGGTTGGTGTCGCAATGCACGCAGACTTTCACATCCGACGCAACGTCGCTCCCAGAAGCTCGGTCATGCGGTTCGCCCCTTCAGAAGAACGCAGGTGCGCGTAGTTCTTCTCCACAGTACTCATCCGGTCGTTCAACACGAGCGCTGCCGTCTTGAAGTCCGAGAGGTCGGATGCCTTGATGATGGAGGTCGCCACAAGATGCCGGAAGGCTTGCGTACCGATACCCGCGCATCGCCACAGGTACTTGGCCGTCAAATGTTCCACGCGCCTCGAAAGCTCGGCCCATGGCAGCGAGGGGTCGCGCACGCTGCTCTGATGCAAGGCTGCCAAAAAGACGTAGTCCGAATCGCATCGCAGCAGTCGAGGGCGATATACCTTCAGGTATCGCTCAAGGTCTGACCAGACAGTCTCCTGCACCGGCATGTCGTATTCGTGGTCGCCGGCGGCGCCTCGGGTGTTCTTGAAATGCCCTCGCTCAATCCGAACCCACCACGAGCCATCCCCTCGCTGGTAAAGCTCCCCATTGTTGTCGGCCCGCCAGGTCATCGTGGCTAGGTTTCGAAGGCGCAGCGGATTCGAGACCAGAAGCTTGATGAGCGCGACATCGCGCGCCCAGATGGCCTCTTTTAGCGGGGCTCCGCCAATAGGCCGGTCCGCCCGCAAGCGCTGCACCATGTCGGCCACCATCTCCAGTGGATTTGCCAAGTCCAGGATGTGCCGCATCGGCTCGCGGGGGTCACGGGTCTGGACACGCGAGCTTTGCTTCTTGACGGATATTGCGTTGAGAAGCTGGAAGGTGTCCTCGCACATGCGCTGCCAGTCCCGCTCACGAAACTCTGGAGGCAGTGATTCCTTCATGCCGGGAAGCTGCCACAGGTAGCCAGTGTTAGGCCGGAGCATCGAATTTGCCTTTGCGAAAAACTCGAACACCGAGCCGTTGTACTTGCCTCCGTTGCGTTTCACCGTCCAGCCGACGTAGGCATTGACCTTTTCCCTGACGGCGAGCCATGCAAGGGTTTCAGTCTTTTCTTTGGGCATCCCAAGCCCCCCATGCTCAGTAGACAGCGAGAGCCATCCCAGATACGCCGCAACTTTCGCCCATGCCATTCGCGCGCTCGGAACCTCCGCGCCATCAACGTATTCCGCCCATGAGTTCGGCGTCTCCGGGCGGAACTCGAACGGCGCGGTACGCCAGGTCCCTCGGTTACTTCGGAGCAAGTCAGGATGGAAGTCAACCTTGTATCGAACAAACTCCTGCCATTGGGCACGCAGCGGCGAATCAGGTGCAGGCTTGGCGAGGTACTGCAGGCTCGTCCGCTCGCACAATCCTTCCCGGTACCCCACTTCAGGTGGCTGGCCAATCGGCACCACTCGCGCGCGGACACCACGCCGGAATCCCGCCAAGGTAGTCAACTCGCCCTCAGCCACACCGAAATGCCGCTCCACCTTGCAGATGTGTTTGAGGCTGCTGACGCGCGGCTTCTTTCCCTTAAGCCAGCCGTAGACCATGTCGCGGGGGATGGTGAGCAGCTTGGCGAGCCGTTCCGCCGGCATGTCCTTCAACAGCGCACGGAACGCCTGACCAAACGGAGGCAGGTTCTCACCCGCCATCGCTCGGTCGGTGTCGAGCCGGACGAGAATGTCGCGCCAGGGCCGGAGGGCGGCCAACGTGTTGGTGACATTACGGGGCGTCGTCCCGCGCTCGGCGAGGCCTTCAGCGAATTCTCGAAGCTTCTCACTGAAGCTCACGCGGAACTCCGCACCCACGGGGTCGTTCACTTCGAGATGATGGTGGCGAAGGAATGAGCGCAGCGCTGCCGCCCGATTCGCTGCGGTCTGCTGCTTGATGATGTCTTGTTGGACGAGGCGCTCCTGGATGTCCAGGAGGTCTTGGTACGTGATGGGCTGAGCCACGGGCTTTCTCCGCGCCCGAACCCCTGAAGCTGTCACCCGCGAAGCAGGGATGGGCGACGGCTCGAAATACCTGCGCATCCCGTAAGACGTTGATTTGTCTACGTTTTTCCTCATCAAACCACCCCACCCTTCTGGTTGAAGGCGGGTGCTGATGCAGGTAGACAAATCGGCAGGCTTCGCAACTACAAAGGCCGAGCGAAATTTCACTTCGCCCTGCGTCTAGGACCGGCGTTTTAAATTCCTCGCCCGCGGTGGCCAGAAATTTCAGGGTCTCCGATTCGCTGGCTATACGAAGTCCCTAGGCCAATCCAAAGGACTTATGCAATCGCTCCTTCAGACTGTCGAGACCGCCGCGTTCCTCCGAAACGCGCGCATCGGCAACATCCTGTCCCCCGCCATCTTTCGCGGCGCCGTAAGCGCCGCGAAGCAGTTGCCACCCATCGCAAGCTACGCCATCGCAGCGTCGGTACCGAACTGGCTTGTGGAGCGGCTTGACCCCCACCAGCCAATGGTCCCGAACTACCAAGTGATTCCGACGACCGACCGACGTGACTTCTTGATGTTGGTCACTTTGCAGTGCTCCAGCATCCAGCTGCGCTGCGTCTTGCAGCTCAGCAATCCGGCGACACAGGCCTTCCTGTCCGACGCCCTCGACCACGAGCTTTTCACGATGCTTTTATGCATCGAGAACACGAAGCAGAACGCGGTCGTAGCCGTCCCCATGAACCTGGCAGCCCCTCAGGAGCTGCGCAGTCACATGACAAATGCGAAACCCTGCTCCGACGGGGCAGCCCCAGCGCTACAACTGGTCTACCTTGCAAGCCAAGCCGGGTTTCAGCCGAGTTTTATCGAGGGGCACACCGTGAACGACGTCGTGGCCGTCTACGCAGGCACGGCCACTGAGCAGGACGTGGACCGCGCGTTGGGTAGCGGCCAGCCGGGAACGGCTGACGACGGCCATCCGCTTCACTGAGGACATCCATCATTCAACGGGACACGGCAACTGCCGTGTCCCTTTCTGCGCAGTCTCAGGCCCGCCCCCTGTACCAGGCCACCTTTGCGGCATCAGCCTCACGCGTGTACCGCAGGTCAAATAGCTTGGACTCGTGAAGCACGTGCGGCCAGGAGCGGCACCCGTATAGCTCAGGCGCCTGCTCAGGATGGTTCTGGGCCACGCGCCGAATCGCCCCCTCCAGCGGCGTCCAACCGTCAACTTGGAGCGCCGCGGCCGCCTCCCGCAAGCAGGCGACGATTCCTGATGCGGGCCACAGGACCTGTCCATCAGGTGCGATGCCGTTTTCCAGCAGGTTGACGAACGCGGGGGAGTTGAGTTCCTGCGCAGCACGTAGCTTGGCCTGGTCCAGGCGCTCCGCCCACTGCCGAAGCTTATGTAGGTGCTCGTCGACACGCATGTACGCATTCGACAGGTAGTCAATGGCGTCGATGCACCCCTGCTCGGTCCAGACGTCAAAGAGCTCGAGCAGATGGTGGACAAGCGTATTCCGAAGGTCGACCAGGTCTTTGACGCTCTGCTTGGCCTTCTCAAAATCAACCTGCGACATCTGGATTCGAACCACGGTCCGAAAGCCGACCTCCGTACCTGACCCCAGCGCCACAGCGGCGGCGTCGCTTTCGGCAAAGCCCTCCGGGACGATGACCGTCTTAAACAGGCGCTCGGCCACCTTGCCGAGGTTCGTCGTCGCGAGTTCCTCCGAACGCTGGGCTGGGACGCTGGCAAGCGTGGACAGCGTTCCGCTGAGGTCATGCAAGGCTACGACGGCCTTCATGAGCGCCTCGTACTGCTGAAGGCGGAACAGACAGCGTCCAAGCCGCCGTTGCACCTCGTGTTGCTTGTCTTCAGCCTCCTTCACGCCGCCTCCCTGACACCTTTTGGGTGAGCTTACAGCCCAGCAAAGTTAGGGCCCGTGCGCCGCCGGCAGCTCGACTTCGTGATGCAAGTCACGCTGCTTCCATGAAGCCGCAAAGGAATAAACACCGGGTCCTAAACGAGACATAGGCCAACCACCTTGGAGTCACCATGTCCTCTGTAACCGTCCCTCTCGCGCTCAAGAAATCCGACGTCTGCGAGCGCCTCAAAATCTCCCCCCGTACGCTCGAGGGCCTGGTCAAGGAAGGTGCGTTCCCGCCAGCAGTCCGGATGGGCAAACACATCTACTGGAGCGAGAAATGTGTCTCCGACTTCGTCACGCGCAGGTTCGCCACGCAGAACGCATGGCGACCCATCTGAGCTGGGTCATCGGGTGAGCCAACGGGCGCGCATCATCCCGTGAACAGGGCCTTGGCTGCGTGCAGCCCAGCCCTCAAACTTGACCTAACTTGACCAGTTCGTTAAACTCCACCATCCCATGCTGAACGTAGAACTCATCAAGTCGGCGATGACCCGACTGGGGCTCACCGGCACCGCTCTCGCTGAAGCGTGTGATGTCAGCAAAGAAGCCGTCTCCAACTGGCTGAACGGCGAGTCCATCCCGCGCCCCAGCAAGCTCACCTCACTTGCGACCGCCCTCAAGGTGGCGGTTGAAGAGTTGTTCGTCGCGGACCCCTCGGAGCCGCCGACGCCGGTCATCGCATTTCGCACGCGGATGAACCGAGCCCCTTCACTGGAGGCGCAGGAGGCCGGCGAAGAAGTCGGACGCCATCTCCGCCAACTGCTTCCCTTCATGGGGTCGTTGTTCGCTCCGCGTCACATCGTTGACCCGAAGGTTGACGAAGGGCTCATCGAGGAAGCCGCCAAGGCCGTTCGTGCCCAGCTCAATCTCGGCCCGACCGAGGCAGTGACCCACGGCCATTTGCTGCAGTTGCTGAAGAACTTCGGTGCTGTGCTTGTGCCGGTCTACTGGGGCGGCGACAAGGTCGGCCACGAGAACGCGATGAGCGTGTACCTGCCAGACTCCAAGTCGTCGTGGGTGCTGTTCAACGTCGGCTGTCGGCTGGACGACTTCAGCTACTGGCTCGCGCACGAGTTCGGTCACTGTCTGACGCTGCACACCCTGACTGGGGACGCCGGCGAGAAGTTTGCAGAGCTGTTTGCCCAGACGCTGCTGTTCCCCAAGGAACTGGCGAAGAAGGCGCTCGCGGACATCCGTGCTTCGAAGAATCCGATGAAGCTCGTGTACTGGTATGCCGGCACCTATGGCGTGTCCGTCGTAGCTGTCGTCAAAGCGGCCGACCGAGCTGCGCGCGAGGCAAAGGAGCCCGTCACTGGTCTTGAGACTCCGGGCTTCTTCGCGCAGTGGAAGCTCGAAGGCAAGACAGCTCGCACCGCCAGCGATGAGCTCTTCGGGATGGCGAAGCCCACCGCAAAGGAACTCGTCGCCAAGGGGGAGCAGGTGTTTGGCACACCGGTGTTCCGTGCGCTTGCGCGCTGGCAGCGTAGCGAAGGCGGTCGCTCGCCTTCGTTCGTCTCGGCTGCGCTGAATCTCAAGCTCGGCGACGCCATGGAGCTGTCGCGCGCGCTGGAAGAGCTTCAGGACTGACCGTCTGGGGGCTCTTCCCCGAAGAGTTCCTTGTACTGCTTGGCCCAATGCTGCGGGAGCTTCTCCCCGCTCTTGACCCAGCCCGTGACAACTTCGATGCGCTGCTCGCGCGAAATCTTGCCGTCCTTCTCCATCAGGTGAACGACCGCAACGCTCGTGAGCACCGTGGGCACGTCAGACGCACGTTCCGCCACGAATGCCAGAGGCCATTCGTCGGTTGCAAGGAGGCCACCGACCGTCTGTGCCGCGGCAAGCGCCTTCGCGTCAGCGGCGGACAGCTCGCGCACCTTGTCCAGCTTCTTGTCGGTGCAGTACTTGCGCAGCAGGGTGTTGCCCTCCGAGCGCAGACGCTTCGCCTCGCTGAACATCACCGACTTCTTAGGCTCACGGAGCTTCAGGCAGTTGCCGGCAAGTTCCGTTTGCACGGCTGGGTCCAAGAGCCATGGGTTGCGCTCTACGACTTCGGTGCCCGGCCCCACCTCGCTGGCCAACTCCGCAAGCGTTACCAGCTTGTAGCCCGCAAACGTCGAGCCGAGGACAGGCCTCAGCGGCGAGAACAGCAGTCGGATGAAGCAGTTGGTGTCGACGACGAGGTAGGTCGGCGGTGGAGGCATAACGAAATTATCACGTCGAAGGTGGCAACGCTCACGCTTAGGTGGCCGCCAAATCCCTGCGAGCCTTCACCGCGAGGCCACCTGAATGGAAGCACGGATGAGCACTGCCTCCTGCGCGCTGGACGCAGTGGAACCGCTGGATGGCTGTAGGCGCCCATCGCAGCCCGTGTGCGACGAGGCTCGCTGCCTGGCAGGGAGGCGACAGCTCCATCTCGCCCAAGCCGAGCACTCAATCCGCTTCTCGCACGTCGCGCGGTTGGTTCGCGGCTGCCGAAAGCAAAAGGCCCCCACTTGTGAAGACGAACTCGCTGCTATTCCTCAAAACCGCTTGCACCTGCTCGCCGGCAAGAGGCTCAGCCGACATCAACTCGTCCGCCAGTTGCTCCAGCCGAAGTTCCCTGGAGCAGCGAAGCGCCAAGTCTTCTTCGTGGAAGTGAGGTGCCAGCCTCTCGAGCACTTCATTGAACTCAGCGCTCCAGTCCGGAGCAGCGGCGTCCGCGCCAGTTGCAACCATCAACTTCGCATTTACCGCCGCAGTGAGGACGTCGCCCACGAGAGGACCGCTGACTTTTTCGGCGACTTCCTGCACCGCAAAGAAGACTGCCAACCGCCGTCGAACCTTGTCCTCGTTCTGCGCGTATCGGCTTGGCAATGCAATGCGTAGTGCGCCGAAGACCGTGCTCGTGGCTCGTTGCCAGCCATCGCCCAGGTTCAGAGCACCCTCCTCCTCCTCCGCCTCGTCGGAGAGTGCTCGAAATTGTTCAAGCGTCTCCAGCATCACGAGCAGTCGACAGACCCCCTCCACGAGGACGAGCGGCTTGTCGTCCTGGACACCCTCTTGAGTCGCTGTCGGCCCATCTCCTGGCGGGTCCACCGCCGTCACCCGCAGCATCTGGCCTGGGTCTGCGCTCGTATGCACACACACACAAGTCACGGCGTTCTGCGGCGCCGTCCCCGCCCATCCAATTTTCGGGACGTGCGCCAACTGAACGAGACCCTCGCAAAGCCGTTCCCATCGACCGTTAATGTGGCCGCCCTTGCTCTCGAATACGTGCCACTTGCCGCCCTCACTTTCGACCAAGTAGTCCGGGACTTTCTTCGAACCTGACTTGAACGCAATCGCGGCAGGCGCCCCAGCTATTCCCTTCGTGAAGATGCCTACATGCAGGAACGACCGTACCGGGTCGCCACCAGCAGCCAGCCACTTCTGTGCAGCAATGAAGGCGCCCATGCCACCGAGCACGAATGAGAGAGCCGTCTTTTCCGATGCTTCTACGCGCTCGAAAAATGAGTGCAGTTCGTACGCCTTATTGCCATCCGGTGCGACACATCCCGCCACCATCCGAAGACGCTGAACAAGATAGTTAGCGAGGCTCGCCGTTTCGGCCTTGTCGAGAACCAGCGCGGAGCTCCAGTTGCTCTGTCGGCCATACCCGCCCTCAAGGGCCGCACGGACCAAATCGACCCTTCGGAGCACATAGTGCGTCTCGAGTTTGTTCTTCGACCCGAAGTTCGCCTTCAGCGTCGTGCTGAATCTCGCCTTGATGAAGCTTGCTGGGCTGAGATATGTGCCATTGACCGCAGCGGCCTCCTCCTTGGAGAGCGGTATCGGCTTAGGGGCACGCGTCCCGGGAGGCAGCTCCGAGGGATTGGGGATGTAGTAAACGAACTCATTCCCCTGCGGCGGCGGTGTGCTCGCCCCGGTCGTATTGGCTGCCACGATACGTTCTCCCTGCTCTTTGATAAGCAGGATATCGCCTTGACGGGAACGCACCGCCGCGCTTGCGCTGACGCGACGCCAGGGCCATTTGCGATGGTCTCGACGTGGCGGACGCCTGACCCGGCTCAGCCACAGGCGCCTATAAGCTCGCTGGCTTCGCCTCCTACCTGGGCCTTCTCCTCCACGGAGCTCACCGCGTTTGCTGAGCCTATAAACCGTACCCGACCTCGTCACGCGCCGATTCGCCGCCCAAACGCTTGGCGACCCTTTTGAGGTGGCCTTCCCAACGCCACAAAGAGCTCTTCAAAAAAGCCAGCCAGCAGGGTGCCGTAGTTGCGTCCGTGAAAAGGCAGTATCGTGACCAAGCTCAAAGCGCCCACCTTTATGACCGACGCCGCCTTCAAACAGTTTTCGCCGGACGAGCTTGGGGCCCTTCAAAAGCTCCGACGCTTCGCCTCGGACTGGTGCTGTGAGCATCAATGTGCTGTTGGTGTGACCGAGATGGCGTTGGGCGCAGCGTTGATTGCTGCCGGCTGGCAGAGCGGGGCCATGCAGATGGGTGTCGACTTTGTAGCCCACCGGCTGAGCCCGGGCTGGGCCAACGAACTGACTGCCGCAGGCTCCGGGGTCTCCGGGCTTGGCGCGTACTTTCTCAAGAATGCTGGGCTTACTCTGTTGGGTGGGGGCTATTCAATCCCGGCTCTGGCACTCGCTGGGGGCGCCGCTCTCGTGTTCGCATTGGCGGGATATACAGCCGCAGATGTCGTCCAAAAGTTTCTTCATCAAGCTCCGGATGTCAGCGAGCTGGTGACCGCGACCAGCCTGGCGGGGCTCGGGGTCTGGCTGCTGGTCGACGGAGCCGGTCGCGTTCCCCTCGTCCGTCAAACTGTTGCGCAGGCAAGGGACACGGGCCTGTATCTAGCCCGGGTCGGACGGGACGCTGTAATCGACAACGCCAAGGCCTTCGCCGAGTTGGTCGAGACTGAAATCGCCCCGTTCATGCAAAGCATCGTCAATTCAGGCGCCGGGGCAGCTCTATTCGGCGCTGCGGGTCTTGGCACCTTGGGGGCAGTCGTTGCTCCCTCGCTCGTGACAGTGGCGGGGGCGAGCACGTTGGGAACCGCGGCCCTGTCACTCGGGCTCGTGTCAGCTCCGGTCTGGCCGGTTGTCGCGGGCGTTGGAGTCGGACTCGCTGCAGGCTATGGCCTGTGGTCGCTGCTTAGACGTGACACGAGCTCTTTGCCCGACTCCGTTCGCCAGTTGTAGACCCTATCTGGCGTCAGGGCAGTGCGGGCGGACGCCCACCCGCACCGCCCGTGCCTCAGGCCTTGCGACGCAACCCAAAATTCCACCGCACGACATTGGCCGGCAGCGGTTCGTCAACAGGGGCATCGACGCTCACCGCTGAAGCTTGCTCCGCAGCAGCCTGTTCAGTCGCAGCCACTTCCGCGGCAGCCTGCTCTGCGGCCGCCCCTTCTGTAGCAGCCTGCTCTTTGGCGGCCTGGGCCTCCATGAACTTCACGACATCACCGGCCTTCACGTTGACGTAGCGCTCGAGCATCGCCATGGTCTTGTGCCCGGTCAACGCCCGCACCAGAAACACATTTCCGGACGCCAACGCCATCCGAGTTGCAGCTGTGTGGCGCAAGTCCTGCAGCCTCAGGTCTTCAACCTCTGCGCGCTCGCAGGCGCGCTTCCAGGCCGCCTTCAGCGCCTCGTAGCTCACGTGAACGATTTTGTTATCAGGCCCGCTTGGGTTGAGGGCCTGGAGTTCCTTCAGCGCCTGCAACGCCGCGGAAGACAGCGGCACCTCACGTTTGCCGGCCTTGGCGTCAGTGAGCTTCAGCACTTTGCGCTCCCAGTCCACATCGCACCACCGTGCATGCTCCAACGGCTCGGACGCGCGCATCGCCGTTTCTCGCAAAAGCTTGAGCGTGGGGCCTACCAAGTTGTTCCGGCAGTCCTGAATCGCCTCGTCCAGCCGCTGCTGCTCTTCCGCAGACATCACCCGCTCACGCGCGTTGTCCACCTTGGGCATCTTCAAGCCGGCTGCGGGATTCTCAGTCGGTTCGTTCCAGCACCACTGCTCTTGCGCGTTGTAGAACAAGCTGCGCACGAACGCGCGCTCGTTCTGGATGGTGGCAGCACCCAGCCCGTCGTCACGCAACGCATAAATCAGGGCTTGCATGTGATGGCGCTGCACTTTGGCCATCGGCATGCAGGCGATGCGCGCCCGTTGCTCGTCGCTCTCGGCGGTGGCCTTGGCCAGCTTTTCGCGATGCTTGCCGAGGCCTCGCGGAACATCGCGCTCAGGCTTGGCCGGCACAAGTTCGACGAAGAACACAGGCCCACTGCCCTCACCGTCCCTGACCGGCGCAACATCCGCGACCTTGCCTTCGGCGACGGCCTTGGCCCACGGGGTCACCTTGAGGGTTGCCAGCCCCGCCGGCCTCAAGTACTTGTTGATGCGGTTGGCTTCCTGGACGGCACCCTTCATGAAGCGCAGGCGCTCCACGGCGTAGTCCTGTGCAGCTTGCGCCACGGTCGTACGGTGCGGGCCTGCGCCCTTGGGCTTGCCGCGCTCCTTCAGCGGATTCACGCGCTTGGCCATCGCCTCCTTGGCGGCGGTCTTGGTCATGTGGCCGGATTCGAAAAGCTCTTGGCCGTAGATGCGGCAACGCATAGACCAGGTGTTCCCTTCCTTGTACGGCTTCGCTTCAGCGGCCATGGCAAGCCTCCGCACCGGTCAGAAGGGGGAAGCCCACCGGCGTCAGGGCGACGCCATGGGAAGCGGGAGAACTCAAAAACCTCATCTTGCAACTCCGAATAACTAGGAGTTGCGTCTAGGTAGCGGCCCCGCGTTTTTTTAGCCTTCCTGCAAGCTGCGCACGTCGGCGTGAATTGCTTCACACCCTGAGGCACCAACCCCGCCGTGGCGGCATCGAGACCTCGTGCGCAGCACCCCGAGCTGGACCGCAACGCCGCGCAGCGAATGACGCTGACGCGCAGTGAAATCCTGCTGGACTGCCAGAACCTTGCCAGAAAACGGCGTTTAAAACGCAAAACGGCGACCCCTCCCGAGGTCACCGTCTTGGTAAGTCCTTGATTCTCAAGGACTGGTATTTGGTGGCC
>APMI01005712.1_pt1 | contig 13399 bp, 11 predicted proteins | sample 667938 | NCBI WGS metagenome assembly APMI01 (sample SAMN01084076, study PRJNA167559) | wastewater metagenome | biome: Wastewater | place: Denmark: Ejby Moelle, Odense | collected 2011-11-28 | reverse complement strand
TGCTGCATCGCCCACGCGGCCGTTGTGAACCGGAGATAGGCCTCCACGTATGGGCGCGCCGAGCCGGTGGCCGGCAGCGCCCGCTCCGCGTGCTCCGTCGCCGTGCGCGCCGTCAGCGAATCGCCAAACACCAACGCGTACGACAACTGCTGGCGATAGAGTCCGCTCAAACTCATGGGATCCTGCTGCGGCCGTGCAAGTTCAGTCGCGAGCGACGCATCGGATAAGGCCTTCCCCTCCGCGACCTTGCCGAGACTGAGCAATGTCCACGAGAGTCCCGATTGCGCCTGCGCCGTGAGCGGATGCTGGGCTCCGAACACGCGCGTCGCCGATGTCAGCGCGCGCCGCCAATGCGCTTCGGATGCCGGAAACGCCCCTCGTAGGTACGTCGCGAAGCCGGCGAAAGACAACACATAGAGCGCCGTAGAGGGATACCGCACCGAGTCTAAAGCCAGATGCGACAGCGACTGCGCAATCAAGGAATCGCTCACGGCGCCTTGCCCGCGCTGCGACGCCGCCACGGCCAAGACACCTTCGTTCAGCGCCACCAGCGGCCAGCGTGGCACGCGACGCGTGCGCTCAAGCTGCAGCGATTGGAGCACCAGCGGTTCCACGCGTGCGGGTGGGTGAAAGGACAGCTGTCTGACCTGCGCCGATGCCAGCAGCAGGAGTGAGCCCAGCGAGTCCCGCGCCTCCGCATCGACGGCGGCCAACGCCCACAGGCTATCGAGCAGCGCCATCGCGCGATCGGCATGTCCTACACCACGTTCGACAGCGGCGGAGAGTAGTCCATCCGCCACCACATCCAGCGTCGAAACTCGAGCCGCGCGCGTATGCAACGTGCGCGCCGAGTCGGCGAGAGCGCCGGCGCGCGCCAGCTGATCGAGATTCACATAGCTCGACGCCAAACTGCGATAGAGCTCGGCGCGAGTCTCCGGATCGTCGGCGAGTTCCGTCGCCACGCGTCCCACCGCCGAATCGAGCACGACGCGCAGCGGCACTTCTCCGCTTCCGGCCCGAATGCCGTTGTACGAGAATGGGTCGCCTGCACTGACCACGCTCTCCAGCATCTCCCGCACACGCGTCGCGCGCACCACTTCCGCTGTGGCTCGTCGCGCCTGCCACGTCGAGACCACCGTACCTGTCACGAGCGACAGCGCGGCCAGTCCCAGTGCCATGCTCAGGCCACGATTGCGACGCACAAAGGTGCGTACGGTATACGACAGTCGCTCGGGGCGCGCCGTGACCGGCTCGCCCTTGAGATAGCGCAGCACATCGTCGCTCAGGGCCTGCACCGTGGGATAGCGACGCGCCGCATCCTTGCGCAATGCCATGAGCACAATCGCGTCGAGCTCGCCGCGGAGCTCAGCCTGCCCGGCGGCCGGAGCGGCGGCGCTGGGCACGCGCGGCGCCGTGTCAATGATCACCCGCATGGCGTCAGCGGCGCTCTTGCCGTCGAGATCGTACGGCGCTGCCCCCGTCAGTAGACGGAAGAGCAGCACGCCCAATGCGTAGATATCCGTGGCCGTGGTAATCGCATCACCGCGGGCCTGCTCGGGACTCGCATAGGCGGTGGTGAGCGGCGCGAGGCCCGTACGCGTGGACTCCGCGTCGGTCGTCTCGCCGGTGTCGTCGGCCATGAGCTTCGCAACACCGAAGTCGAGCAGCTTCACGACGCCATCACGCGTGACAAGAATGTTGGCGGGCTTGAGATCGCGGTGCACGACCAACTGTGCATGCGCAAACTGCACCGCCGCGCACACGGTGCGAAACAGATCCAATCGCGCGCGCAGCGGCAGCTGCTGCTGTTCACACCACAAGTCGAGACGCACGCCATCCACGTACTCCATCACGAGGTACGGCACGCCGTCGTCCGTAGTGCCGCCATCGAAGAGCGCGGTGATGTTCGGATGATTCAGCGTCGCGAGAATCTGCCGTTCCCGTCGGAAACGCCAGAGCAGCTCGGGGCGCTGCACGGCCATCGCCAGGGTCTTGATCGCCACGCGCTTCGCGAACTCGCCGTCGGTGCGGACACCTGCGTACACGATGCCCATGCCACCACGGCCCACCTCATCGGTAATGGTCCACGGCCCCACCGCCCGCCCCACCATCGTGGCCGACCGCGTCTGCTGCCACTCCGTCAGCGCCTGCTGCGTGAGCCGGTCCACGACGCCATCATCCGTGTCCACCGCCGCGAGCAAGCTCCGGAGCTCGGCAGCGACCATTGCGTCGGCGGCGGCCAATGCAACGAGACGTGCCTCGCGCGCGGCCGGCGAGGCGGCGGCAAGCTCCGGAAACTCGGCCGATACGACGGCCCATTGTGACGGGAGCAGCGACGATGGCGTCAAAGCGATACCATTGGCTGTTGCCGTGCACGCTCACCCGTGTTTCCGCTCTGATCCGCTCTCGTGCCCGATACCACCGACGTCACCCAGTTGCTGGAGCAGCTCGCCGCGGGCGCCGATGGCGCGCGTGAGGCGCTCGCCAGACGGGTGTACGACGAACTGCACGTCATTGCCGTCGCGGCCATGCGTCGTGAAGCAGACGGACACACCTGGCAGCCCACCGAGCTGGTTCATGAGGCATTCGGGAAGCTACTCGGTCAGGAGCGGGTTGTCTGGAAGAATCGCCAGCACTTCTACGGCATTGCGGCGCAGGCAATGCGGCGACTCCTGGTGGATCATGCGCGCGCTCGACGTCAGCAGAAGCGCGACGGCGGTATCCGCGTGACACTCGACCACGCCCTACCCGCCGAGGAGGTGCAGATGGTGGATATGCTCGATCTGCATGCCGCGCTCGACAAACTCGCGGCGCTCGACGCGCGCCAGGTGCAGGTGGTGGAGCTCCGCTATTTCGTGGGGCTCACCGCCGAAGAGACGGCCGAACAGCTCGGCGTGTCGGTGGCGACCATCAAGCGGGACTGGCTGGTGGCCCGTGCGTTCCTCGCGCGGGAACTACGCGACCACGCCCCGACAGACTGACCCTTAGGTGGGGCGTCGCGACGCGCGCCTCCGCCGACCGAGAAACAGCAGCCCGGCCCCCGTGAACAGCAGCGCGAGCGAGCTCGGCTCGGGCACGGTGGTGGTGGCCGGAATGCCAACCAGCTCATACCGCTCTCGCAACAGCCACGTGGTGGTGGTCGTCTCCGTTTCGAGCGGGTCGCGGAAATACGCCGCGCGCGTTTCCAGCACGGTATCGCCAGAGCCCACCGTGATCGTGTTCAACACGGCACCGGTGCAACCAGTGGGCATGACGTAGAAGGCGGTCCAGATGTCACGATTGAGTAGCGTGTAGTCGGTGCACACGCCAAAGTACCCGGCGACAAACTGATCCGGGCCGACCCATTCGAGCGTGCCCACGAAGATCTGGTCGTCGCGCAAGGCGTTGATGTCCGTGTAGCCCGTGCGAACGGTCGTGGTGGACACATCCGTGATGAGGTTCTCGCTGGCGAGAAGCGTGGGTCCAGTGGCGCCCACCGCGCCGGCCGCGGCGAGGGCCGCCTGTGCCTGCTGCACCGCTGCGGCGAACTGTGCGTCGAGATATGACGTGGAGAGCCACTGACTAAAGAGCACCGGCCCGCCGGGCATGCGTGCCTCAAGTAGGGTGGCGTAGGTCTGCAGGCTCGCGGTCTCCCGCGTCGTCACGATGTTGTTGGTATGAAACTCGACTTCCGACGTGACGGTCGAGGTGCCTCCCGTGGGCTGCGCGACGGCGCGCGCGGCGCCAAGGTGGAGCAGCAGCGCGACTACAGGCAGCGCCGCCACGGGCAGCGCGCATCGATTTCTGACCATCGCTTCAACTCCGGCATCGCGGTTCGGCGGGCGGCCAGCGCGGCCTCCCTCGCACCTCACGCGGCGAAGGGACGCGAAACGGCTCACAGCGTGCTGAAAGGCAGCAAATCCGCGGGAAATGAGATACGACAGCGTCAATCACCGGAAGGTTTGAATAGCAGTTGGCGTGAAACTCTCCGCGGGTACACGCCCGTACAGGCGGCACAAAGACCGGTCAAACGATCGACCGATTCGACGAGTCTGAGTGCAAAGCACGCATCGCTCACGACTCCGTCGCGTCTCCCTCGTCGCCTCCGCGCCTAGGTCGCCCCCATGCAACACATCCGGCTCGCACTGCGCATGCTGCGCAAGACGCCGTTCGTTACCGCCGTTGCCATCGCCTCCCTCGCCCTGGGCATCGGCGCCAACGCGGCGATCTACTCACTCTTCGACCAGTTTCTCATTCGGCAGCTGCCCGTGCGCGCGCCGTCCGAGCTGGTCAACCTCTCGGCGCCCGGTCCCAAACCTGGGAGCACCAACTGCGGACAGGCCGGCGACTGCGAGCAGGTGTTCAGCTATCCCATGTTCCGCGACCTCGAGCAACAGCAAACCGCGTTCGCGGGCATTGCCGGTCACCTGAGCTTTGGCGCCAACCTCTCGGTACGCAACGAAGCGTTCTCCGGACGCGGCATGTTTGTCAGTGGCGGCTACTTCGGCTTGCTCGGCGTCACACCGGCCGTGGGTCGACTGTTGCAGCCCGCTGACGATGCGGCCATTGGCGCGAACTTTGTCACCGTACTGTCGCACGCCTTCTGGATGGAGCGCTTTGGTGGCGATCCCAAAGCCGTAGGCCAAACACTCATCGTCAACGGCAAGACGCTCAGCATCATCGGCGTGGCGCCGCCAAGCTTTCGCGGAACCACGCTCGGCGCCGAACCGATGCTCTATGTGCCGCTCAGCATGCGCGCGGCGGTGAGTACGTGGCGCAATCAGTTCGAGAATCGCCGAAACTACTGGGTATACGTGTTTGGGCGCCTCAAGCCCGGCACCAGCATGGCGCAGGCATCCACGCAGATCAATCGGCTCTACAGCAACCTGCTGGTCACTATCGAAGCGCCGCTCCAAGAAGGTATGAGCGATGTCACGATGAAGCGCTTCAAGGCCCGACAGATTGGCCTCGCACCCGGCACGCGCGGCCAGAGCAGCATCCATCGTGAAGCGAAGACACCGCTCATCATGCTCTTCGCCATCACGGGCACGGTACTGCTCATTGCGTGTGCGAATATCGCCAACTTGCTCTTGGCGCGTGGGGCGAGTCGCGCCACGGAAATGGGTGTGCGGCTCGCGCTCGGCGCGACCCGCCGGCAGCTACTCCAGCTGCTCGGCGGCGCCGCCAGTCTCGTGGTCGCGATTTGGACGTTGCAAGGCGTGGCGTCGTTCATGCCCCCCGAGGCGCTCACCACCATGGACATCTCCCTGCGGCCGCAAATGATTCTCTTTGCGGGGCTGCTGGCGGTATCCACCGGCGTGATCTTCGGACTCTTTCCAGCCCTGCACAGCACGCGCGCCGATCTCATCTCCGCCATTCGAGCCGGCGCTGGGCAGATCACCGGCGGTGGACGCGCCGCCTCGCGCTTCCGCACCGCGCTGGTCACGGTACAAATCGCGCTCTCCGTCGCGCTGCTCATCTCCGCTGGCCTCTTTCTCAAGAGCCTGGTGAACGTGAGTAAGACGGACCTCGGGCTGAAGGTCGATCAGGTGGCAACCTTCTCCATTGCGCCTATGCGCAGCGGCTACGATAGCACGCGCGCCAAGGTGCTCTACGAACGGCTCGAGCAGGAGCTCAGCGGCCTGCCGGGTGTCGTGGTGGTGAGTAGCGCGCGGGTGCCCGTGCTTTCCGGTGACAACTGGGGCACCGACGTGCGCGTGCAGGGCTTCACCTGCCTCCCCGATACCGACTGCAACAGTCGCTACAACGCCATCGGCAGTGGGTTCCTCAACACGCTGGGCATGACGCTGTTGAGTGGCCGAGAGTTCACCGCCTCCGACCGACTCGACGGTACACCGGTCGCGTTGGTGAACGAAACCTTCGCCCGCAAGTTCAACCTCGGAACGAACCCAGTGGGCAAGTTCATGTCGCGCGACGGCAAGGACTCGCTGAACATTCAGATTGTGGGCTTCGTGAAGGACGCGAAGTACAGCCAAGTGAAAGACTCGGTGCCACCGCTCTTCTTTACGCCGTGGCGACAGGACGGCAGCGTGAGCTCGCTCTACTTCTACGTGCGCGCCACGGTCCCACCCGCTGAACTTCTGCGCGGCATTAATCAGGCGGTGCGCAAGCTCGACCCCACCGTTCCCGTCGAAGATCTCAAGACCATGCCGCAGCAGGTCAAGGAGAATGTCTTCCTCGACCGCATGATCAGCACGCTCGCCGCGTCATTCGCCGTACTCGCCACGCTACTTGCTGCGGTCGGTCTGTACGGGATGCTCGCCTACTCCGTGGCGCAGCGCACGCGCGAGATTGGCGTCCGCATGGCACTCGGCGCCGACGCCGCGCAGGTGCGCGCGCTCGTGATGCGACAGGTTGGCGCGATGACCGCGGTCGGCACCGCGGTAGGCGTTGCCGCAGCGCTTGGCCTCGGACGCGCGGCGCGTTCGCAGCTCTATCAGCTCGAAGGACACGATCCGGTAGTGTTTGTGCTGTCCGTCGTGCTCCTCGTGAGCGTAGCACTCGCGGCGGGATTTCTCCCCGCACGACGAGCGGCGCAGATCGACCCCATGCAGGCCCTCCGCTTCGACTGACCTTCGACTGACCTTGGTCTGACCTCCGACTGACATCGCGCGATGGATATCGTTCGTACGCCTCAGAAGTCCCGCAAGAAACCGCTGCTCATAGCTGGCGGTGTTCTGGTGCTGGTGCTTGGCACCGTCGCACTCATGCGACTCGATCCAGCAGTACCAACGGTTGAGAAGGCCGCCGTACTGATCGACTCGGTCATGCGTGGCGATGTCGTGCGCGAAGTGCGCGGCCCTGGAACACTGGTACCCGAACACATTCGGTGGATCACTGCGCAGGCCTCGGCGCGAGTTGAGCGCCTCAACACGGAGAGCGGGCGTGAGGTGGGTGGCGGCGATGTGCTGCTCGAGCTCTCCAATCCCGACTTGCAAATTCAGACCATGCAAGCCGAGCAGCAGGTTCGGCAGGCCGAGATTGATTTGCTCAACCTTCGCACCAATCTGCGCTCCGCCATTCTCACGCAAGAAGGCACGGTGGCGAGCATTCGCACGCAATGGGTGAGCACCGCGCAAGAAGCGCGTGCCTCCGACTCGCTGGTACGCTTGGGCCTCGTTCCACCATTCGAAGCCACCAACCGCAAGGCATCGGCTGAAGAGTTCACCACGCGGCTGCGTGTTGAGCAGGAACGCTTGGCGCTCATGCGCGCCGCCATCGACTCACAGCTGGCCGTTCAGAGTTCGCGCGTGCAGCAGCTGCGCGCCATCGCCGAGAATCAGCAGGCGCGCTTGCGCTCACTCACCGTTCGCGCCCCCGACCGTGGTGTGCTGCAGGAGCTCACGCTGCAATTGGGCCAGTGGGTGCCCGAGGGCACCACGCTCGCCAAGGTTGTGCAGCCAGGACAGCTCAAAGCCGTGCTGCGTATTCCCGAGTCGCAGGCGAAAGACGTGCAGCTGGGACAGAAGGCTACCATCGACACGCGCAATGGACTGGTACCGGGGCACGTGGTACGCAAAGACCCGTCCGCGCAGCAAGGCAGTGTCACGGTCGATGTCGCGCTCGACGGCGCGTTACCGGCGGGCGCCGTGCCGGATCTCTCCATCGACGGAACCATCGTGATTGATCGCCTGTCGAATGTGCTGCACGCCGGCCGTCCCGCGTCGAGCGCGGCGACCGGCCCGACGTCGGTCTTTCGACTCAACGACGACGGCGTGACGGCGGTGCGCGTTCCCGTAGTCCTCGGCCGCAGCTCCGTGAACACCATCGAGATTCTCTCCGGGCTCGCAGTAGGCGACCGCATTGTCATCTCCGATCTCAGCAGCTTCGCCGCCGCCGAAAAGATTCGCATCCGATAGCTACGCCCCTCCGCTCACTCACTCGACCCGCCATGACGGCCACGCCACTCATTCATCTCCAGGGCATCCGCAAAGTCTTTCTCACCGACGAAGTGGAAACGCACGCCCTCTCCGGTGTGAACTTCCATATCGAGAAGGGAGAGTACGTTGCCATTGCCGGTCCATCTGGTTGCGGCAAGACAACACTGCTCTCCATCCTCGGGCTGCTCGATGCCCCGAGCGACGGCGAGTACACCATTGCCGGTCAGTCCGTCGCACGGCTCCCCCCCCCCCCGAAATCGGCTTCGTCTTTCAGGCGTTCAATCTCATTGGCGACCTCACTGTTGCCGAAAACGTGGAGCTCCCACTCACGTATCGCGGCGACATGAGCGCCGCTGAGCGGAAGGAGCGGGTCCATCGGGCGCTGGAGCGCGTGGGTATGACGCACCGCGCGAAGCACTATCCGCCTCAGCTGTCGGGCGGCCAGCAGCAGCGTGTCGCGGTGGCCCGCGCCGTCGCGGGCGATCCAAAGATTCTCCTCGCCGACGAGCCCACCGGCAACCTCGATTCACGAAACGGTGAAGCGGTCATGACACTGCTGCAGGAGCTCCATGCCGCCGGCTCGACCATTTGCATGGTCACGCACGATGCGCGCTACGCGCAGCATGCCCAGCGCGCCGTGCACCTGTTTGACGGGCAGGTCGTAGACGCCGGCGTGGAGGTTTGACGCCGGCGTGACTTACCGCGTACGACGGCGCGCCAAGTCAGCTTCGGCCGCAATAGTGCCGAACGCCCCCCACTGCCCGCCCGCGACAATGCGCCGCCACAACGTCAGTGCCTGCGCCTCTCGGCCCGTGTAGGCGTACCACGCGGCGACACCGTACGCCACCGATGCGTCACTCACCGAGAGTTCGCCACTCGGCCCCACGCTCAACACGGAATCCGGCGGGAGCTCACCCTTGTAGAGGAGAATCAGCCGATGATACGCCTGATTCTCGATGACCTGCATGTCGCGCGTCATCGGCGCGACCACCGCCGCGGCCTCGGCCGTCTTTCCCTGTCGACGCAGCGACATGTACAACCAATGCGCCATCGAGACCCGTCGGTCGTCGTTGCTCGCCGCTGACAGTTCGCGTCGTGCGACCTGCGCCGCTTTGTCGTACTTCCCTTGCAGATAGTACGCGAGTGCAAGATGATAGCCAATGTTGGACTGGAGCGTGCCGATGGGCGTGTTCTTCGCGTTCGGCTGCCCGTCCTCCTCAACCTCATCGGGCTTGCCGGCCACCAACGCCGTCGCCTTCTCCAAGTCAGCCACCGCCGCACTGAAGTTTCGCACCGAGATGTACCGATGGCCGCGATGGCGATACAGCCAGGGATTGTTCGGCGCCATGGCGATGCCGCGTGAGTACATCTCAATCGACTCGCGAAGCCGCCCGAGATAGCCCAACCGTCGCGCGTACCAGATGAGTGAATCCACGTTGGTGGGCGCGTGCGCATACGACAACCGCGCCTCGGCCAGCTGCATTTCATACTTCGCGCGGGTGTCCGCCGCGAGTGGGAACGTGCGCAGCGTATCACCGAGCAGCGAGATCGCCTGATAGGGCGGCGTAGCCGGCAGCGGCGGTTGCAGCGGATCGGCCGCGACCCCCTGCTTGGTGAGCACGACGGGCAGAATCTTGCCCGTTGAGTCGAAGTGCAGTGCTTCAATACTCACCACGCGCGCGTTGCGATCGGTCTCGCCGAGCGGCCGCCGATGGTACACGATGTACCACTGCGGCGAGCCCGGCGCGTGCAGCACCGAATGGTGTCCCGCGCCCGTGGCAATGGTGGAGTCTTGTTTCAGAATTGTGCCCACGCGCTCAAAGGGTCCAAACGGCGTAGCGCCCACAGCGTATGCCACCGCGTAGTTCGGGCCCGTCCAACCACCCTCCGACCACATGAAGTAGTACTTGCCATCCTTGAGGAACATGAACGCGCCCTCGACGTACCCCGATGGCGTAATCTCCTTGAACGTGGTGCCGTCAGCGAACGGTACGAAGCCGGTGAAGTCGCTGTTCAGCTTGGCAATACTGCAGTGCTTCCAGCCGCCGTACACGATGTAGAACGCGCCGTCGCGATCTTGAAAGACAAACTGATCGATGGGCTGCGCGCCGTTGTGAAAGCGGTCGATAAGCGGCTTCCCGAGGTAGTCAATGAACGGCCCGTTCGGGGTGCGCGCGCGCGCGACCCCAATGCCACCACGCTCCGTATCGTTCTGGATATCGTTCGCACCGAAAAACAGATAGTACCAGCCATCCTTCTGCACGATTGATGGCGCCCACATCGCTCGCTTGGCCCATTTCACGTTCACCGTATCGAGCACGTGAGCATGCTTGGTCCACGTCACCAAATCGGGCGACGAAAACGCGTCCATGAACGTCTGTTGATTGTACGGCGCCGAATAGGTGGGGAAGATCCAGTACTGGCCGCCGAATACGTGCGCTTCCGGGTCGGCGTACCATCCCGGCAGAATGGGGTTGCCGGTGCTCGCCGCGCGGGGCTGGGCGAGAGAGACCAGCGGCGCGCTACTCACGAGGAGCGCAGCGGCAGCGATGAGGCGGGAGCGGGAAGCAAGCATGCCCAAAAGTACCGCGCCAACGGCCGCTCCGTGGCGTGGACAACGAGGCACGCCTATGAGCGAATGGCGGGCCACCACAGCATGAGCGTCACGCTCGCGATGCCAGCGGCACTGAGCAGGGTGAGCGTTGCGAGCACACCACTCATCGTGCGTGGCCACCAGCGACCGGCCGACGTCTGCGCCCGGAAGTAACCCTGCAGCACCGTGAGTGGCACGAACACATAGACCGCGAATGCCAACGTGGTCAGGAACGGTCCCGCGAAGGTCTTGGGGTTAAAGCCGACGGGGCGTTGGTGAATCATGAGCCACAGGAACACGCCGAGTCGAAAGAAGAAGACACCGTTCGCCGCGAGATAGGTGCGCAGCGCCCAGCGTCGATGCGCGGCGTAGTTGCGCACGCGTGCCGCGCGCCACGCACACAACGCGCAACCAATGATGAGCACTGCATTGATCGAAATGGCAATGTGCTGTGATATGCTTCCGGCCGCGCCGCGCGTCCACACCAAGTACAACCCGGCCACGCTCGAGAGTAGCACCGACACCATATAGCCACGCCCCACGGTGCGATGCAGCGCCGGCGCCCGCCGACGAAGACGTGGGACGAGTTGCAGCGCCCCCGCAGCCATGATCAACACCGCAATGAGCACGTGCGTCATGAGGGCGGCGTTCCCCGCCGTGTCACCGGCAATGTATCCGCGCGGCATGACGTGGTTCCAGCGGGCGGTATCACCCGCCACGAGCGCGCCGCCATACACCAGGGCAACGTACAGCGAGAAGATGAATTGACCGGCGACAGCCACGAGTGCCCATGCCACCGCCATCCGGCGAAGCGTTCGTTGCGCCGCGGTGTCCGGAGCGGCCTCATTGGTGAATCCGGGGGCGATGGACGTACGTTGTGCGAGAGGGCCGACAGTCTCGGTCATAGCAGCTGAGTCAAAAGGGGGAAGCGCGTGGCGCGTTGCACCACGGCGTGGCTTCCCTACGCCATTCTGCGGGAGCGTGATGATGTCCGTTGGTATCAACCACATGACTCTCGGTACCATGATTGCGCCCGGCGCCACGGCCGGCGCGACGGTCTCGGGCGCCTATCTCGCCGGTGTGGTGGAATTCGCGCTCACGCGGGGCCTGTCCCGCACGGCGGTACTCCAGCAATCGGCGTTGCGCGAACGCGATCTCGTAAACCTCGATGCGCGATTCCCCGCCGACGTGCTGGTGCACATGCTGCGCAGCTGCGCCAGCGCGACAGGTGACGCGGCCTTTGCGTTGCACTTTGGTCAATACGTGCCCTGCGAGCAGGTGTCGCTTGCCGCGCCACTTGCGCGAGCCGCCGCGAACGTGACCGAGGCGCTGGAGCTGGTCAACCGATACGTCGCCCTTGGCATTGACTTCCCCTCCTGTCACGACCGCGCGCGATACGCCTTCCGCACCGACCACCACGGCCTGTGGCTCAGCGATCAGCGGCCACCCGACGACTGGCCGGAGATTACCGAGGTGGTCTTCTCGCGCTTTGTGCATGGCATTCGTCGCTTGCAGCAGAGCGATGTCGTGCGCGCCCTGCATGTCCGGCACGATGCGCCGGCGCACCACACCGCGTACGCGAACGTGTTCGGTGTGCCGGTACACTTCGGCAGCGAACACAACGCCCTCCTGCTCTGCCCTTCCTATCTGCACACGCCACTCCCCGGCGCCCCCCGCATGGTCACGCGCGTGCTCGAGACGCACGCCCAAGCGCAACTCGCGGAGTTGACCGCGCAGCGGACCTGTCGTGGACGGCTGGAGGCGGAATTGCGCACCGCGTTGCCGCTGGGCCGCGTGGGCGTCGCGCAGCTCACCAAACGCCTCGCCATGAGCCGACAGACGCTCTATCGCCGACTCAAGGCGGAGGGCGTCACGTACGAGCAGGTGCTCGACGCCCTACGCCGCGAGATGGCGGAGGCCGCGTTAGCTGCAAGCGATGTCACCATCGCCGACGTCGCGCGGCAAGTGGGCTTCGGTGATCCCGCCGCCTTCTCGCGGGCCTACAAGCGTTGGACCGGCACCAGCCCGCGTGCCGTGCGGCGCCGTGGGTAGGCGGTGGTTGCGGGTGGGAGCATGTAAGGATTCCAGGCGGGAGCGCGTTCCCTCTGCATGAACGCCTCCCGTCCGGCACGAATACTCCACCCGAGTGAACCCGCAGCAGGCCTAGATGTACAGGCCATGCGGAATGGCGATGCCACAGCCTTGGCCGATTGCTACCGCGCGCACGCGCAGCATCTGCGTACCGTTGCGTTGCGCTTTAGCGGCGACCTTGCCGATGCCGAAGACGTGGTGCACGACGTGTTCATGCATCTGCCCGCGTCACTCGCGCACTACGAAGAACGTGGTCAGCTGCGGGCGTGGCTCACACGCCTCACCATTCACGAAAGCCTTACGCACCGACGACGTGAACGCGTCCGCGCCGCGTCCCCATTGGCCGACGTCCACGACATGGCCGCGCCAACGGTCAATGGCGATCCCATTGCGGCCGCGCGCGTCATGCGCGCTTTGATTGCGCTCTCACCCGCGCTCCGGCACGTGTTTGTCTTGCGGGCCATTCACGACTGCAGCCACGCAGAAATCGGCGAGCTCCTTGGCATTAGCACCAACACCAGCGAAGTGCGCCTGCACCGCGCCGTTCGACAGCTACGAGACTTTCTGGAGTCCATTCGATGACCAATACCCCGATTCCAAGCGACCTCCTCGCGGTACGCGACTTCGTGCACGACCTGCGGGCACTGGAAGCGCCACCTGGGCATGAGCGCGCCATGCCCACCGTGTTTGTGGTTCCCTCGGCAACGGTGACATCGCCACCAGCACAAGCGCGCGCGGGCCATCCGTGGCGAGTGGGACTGGCTGCCACCGGCCTCGCGGCCAGCGTGGCAGCGCTCGCGCTGCTGCCAGACTGGTCTCCGCGCGTGCCACAGTT
>APMI01007367.1_pt1 | contig 13402 bp, 13 predicted proteins | sample 667938 | NCBI WGS metagenome assembly APMI01 (sample SAMN01084076, study PRJNA167559) | wastewater metagenome | biome: Wastewater | place: Denmark: Ejby Moelle, Odense | collected 2011-11-28 | reverse complement strand
GTGCGCCGCTGCTGCTGTTTCGCGACGCCGGTTAGCCGGGGCTTAAGGGCTCTTCCTCGGCCTTTGCAGACGCTCATAACCATGAAATGAGTGGCAGCAGTGAGGCGGTCAGCCGTCGCCCAGCCGGCCTCAGGGCTCCACGGCAGCTTTCCCGGCTGCCAGCCGGCTGGATCCGACCCATCAGCGACATTCACACAATCCGATCGATGGCGAAAACCGGTCATTGAAGTCTGCGGTGGTTACGTACGTCGCAGATAGGTTCCGGCGGCCCAGCGCTCACATCATCATTTCCGAAATCAAGCGGCAAGGCACGGAGTTCACGTCACTCCATGATGCGGATTTGATCTGGCACTATTAGCTTGCTATCAATGAGTTCCGCTCGTGCCCCTTTCGGATCAGCGGTGAACAGCAAGACACGCAGATCCTCCCTCGCGCGCGAGAACGAGACATACGCAAGCTTCTGCGTTAAAGAGCGCTGTCGGTCGGTGGGTTCGCCGGAAGTCTGCGGTGTCAAGGTCTTACTAAAGCTGTAGTGGCTCCACGCGGCCTCGATATCGTCATATACGATCATGACTTTTTCATATTCCTCGCCCTTGACTCCGTGTTGGGTGCTATAGGCCGTGTTGTCATTTAGATAGTCGACATAGCGGGAGACTGGCTCGGGGGGCATTTGAAATAGAGAATCAGCGAGCCAATCTCCTTTGTCGAGGTTATGAAGGTCCTCATCGAACGGCTCGGCCCGAGGGGCGCGATCAAGATGCTCGCGCAGCCTCTCAGAAGGCTGGATGATTTGCTTGTCGACACAAAATCGGAGGATAGCCCCGATCGTCTCGTTGTCCCACAAAGCACACAACTGGCCAACCAAAACCTTGGACGTCTCGATCATTAATTTCAGTGATTTTCCTGCGTTCAATCCATCGACCGCGAAAGCCGGACTATCGCTGCGAAGCAGACTGATGATCTTCCGATCATCGCCCTGGTCTTGAGCAGTGATCAGAGGGCAAATTGTTGAAAGAAATGGCTTGAGAAGGAAATGCTCACCGTTCTCGAAGGCATCTTGCGCACGAGACGACGCATAGTCGCCCGTGAAGAGACGGTTGAGATCCGCGAAACCCAGCCGCCGCGCGATCATTTGACGTGCGAGGAAGAGTTTCATGACATCGCTGCGCCCTGTCCAACCCCAATCTTCGACTGCGGCATCCATACGTGCCAACGCGCGCCCAATCTGTTCTTCTGAATAGCGTTTGCGCGGTTCTGTTGGCTCTTCAGCTTTGACGAGCAGGAATTCGACACTGCCTTCACACGCCGAATTTTCGCCAGCGGCATATTGCTCAACGTCCCCACGATAGGCGTTGAGAAGCCGGATGACACTCTTCGAACAGCGGAAATTCTCGGCCTTCTTGATGATCTCACCGCCGTCGGGTGGCCCAAAGGCCCCAGCACTTCGGTCATAAATTTGCTGCCATGGATCGCCGAAATAGCCAATGACAGGGAGGCCAGTGCCGGCACAGACGTGATTGAGTCCTGCGACGATGCCCTCGAATGTGTCTTGTGCTTCGTCGACGAAGATATAAGGGAAACGTAGACCAGTGATCCGCCTGAAGGTGGCGTTATTTGCAAACAGATAGGTTGCAACCTCAATGATGTCATCATGTCCGATTTGGCCTTTGCAATAGTCACTGAAGCTCGTGTCAGCATATTCAAAATGCTCGATTGATTCGAGTGCGGCAAGTTCCTCCGTCAGCCGCTCAATCTTTGCACGGGCCTTCTGGGCCTTTTTGCTCTTGCCGCCGTTGTCATCTTCTCTGGCCTTGGCTATCAACGTCGGAATGCGGCTTTCGCGCAGCACTTGCCGAATATCTTCATGGAAGTGGCTGATCTGTCCCCACAGAAATCCATGAAGCGTTGAGACTAGGTATAGGTCGTCGAACCCCAGCCGTGCCTTGATGACCTCAACCGCGCGATTGGTGAAGGTGATACAGGCGATATGCTGACCATGTCTTCTAAGAGAGATACCCTCACGATCGCGCACTCGGCCAAGAGCATCAACAAGCGAACTCGTCTTGCCCGACCCCGCGCCGGCGATCATTGCAAAGCTGCGACGTTCATCTAGGCATTTGCGGACCCGAGAATCTGCTTCGCTTTCCACCCAGGCAACCATGCTACGCCCCCCCCGTCGCAACAGCGTCTTCTGTCTCAGCCAACGCAGTGCGTATCGGCGACAGACGCGCCTCAAGCCACCTCAATCCCTCGCCTATGTAGCCCGGGACGTTCCATTCCTCGGTGCAAGCCAAAATGTTCATGGCAAAGTCGGTTTTTTTGAAACTATCCGACTTAATCCGGTCATAAACGCCTTGATAAGCATCATCAAGAAGCGCCGGGATGGTGATGCCGATAGACAGCGCGCCGGAACGGAGCAGTCTGAAATTCTCGTAGACAATCGCCTCCTCCAACGTGCGCGGGCGGAGCGTCGCGTTGGCAGTGCCATCCGTCACCAGAATATCCGTCTGGAAAGCAATGCAACGGTCCTTAGCGACGTGCTGCTTGTCAGCTGGGGACAGCGCGATCAGATCGGCGATGGTGACCTGCCCACACAGCTTCTTAAGAGAAGCGTTGGAGGTTCTTGCTCCGACTACATCCGCCCGACAAGCGCTCGGATAGCCGGTCGGGGCTACGGAATCGAGATCCGTAATAACGAGATAGGGGATGCTGAGGAAGCTGAGCAGGCCCTCGAAGCGGTGGGCATAGGCTCCACCCACCTCCAAGATCGTGAGGTATGTGGTCCGTAATCGCCTCGCGACACGCTCTATCATGGACGGCATGAGAAGCTTCTCAACCGCGCCTTCGACGAGGATCGCAGCATCGGCAAAAAATAGATCACAGTGCGTTAGACGTAGATAGCGCTTGAGGAAGACCAGCGATTCGGAGGGTGCAACAAGCTTGCCATCGATCGTTTCCGCTTCCGGCTGGAAGGCCCGAAGGCTGCGGACCACCGATGCATTTCGAACCCCGGTCGCAGCTGTCTCGCCTGCAATGTGGCAGCGCTGAAAATAGCGGACCTTCTCGAAGTCCACGGCCTCCATGATATGGGAGGAGTGGGTGGTGACAACGAGTTGCGGCACAAGGCCAGGTTCGCCGGCCGCTTCGGCGGATTGATTGATCACCTGCCAGATATTGGAGATGAAAGTCTGCTGCACCTGCGCATGAAGGTGAACCTCGGGCTCCTCAATAAAGATCATCAGGCATAGCGGCCGGTTCTCGATGGTCATCACCCACTGAGAATGAAAGTGCCGAGCCTGAATGGCCATGTAGATGAGGTTCTTGAAGCCAAGACCGTTATAAAGCTCAGGCAGTTCATGCTGCCGACTGGGGTCAACATAGAGCAACTCAGTGCTCCCGCGCAGCGCGGTTTCAGGGCTGAGCGAGGAGATGATCCGCAGTTCTCGATCATTAATCGAGGGCACGCCAAGATGCTTGATAAGTGTGATCAGTGGGGCAAACTGCGTAGCGTAGTGTTCGGTTAGCTGTTTGTTGTTTGCATCGATCACGCTATGAGCGACGGCGGCATGGTCGACGTGCTCAAGATTCTTCTGATAGAAGGCAGCGAAAGCCGACGAAAGCCGGTTGCTGCGGCTGCTGTCGTCGTCGTTGATGTTGCGCTGCGCATCGACGAACTCCACCCGTATGAGGTGCTTCAAAAGCCGTTTGCCTTCGTCAGGATCCAGTTCGCAAGTCACGATCTCGGGTGGAGTTCCGTCCTGCGATTTCTCGTCGAGTGAGAAGTAGCGAACCGCACAATGCCGACCGATATTTCCGTCGAGCGCCAGATATTGTGACAAGGCCTTATCACGCGTACCGTCTTCGTTCGGCGGATAGGCAGCGTCGTAATGTTGGCGTAGCTTCTTTGGGTCCTCGACCTCATAAGACAGTCGAATACCTACACGCGTGAAATCTGAAAGCTTGGGCAGCAGTGTGAACACCCTGCCGAAAGCGATGCTTTCGGGATCGATGGAGAACCACAGATCAAGGCTAATCTTGGGAAGGCGCTCTATATCTCCGGTGATCGGAAAGGCGTCGAAATCAGCCATTCGCGCGACTGAGAAATCGTGAATCTTGAAGTCGCGACCGCCAAGAAAGCAGCGAAAGACTGCGGTGGCAGACGTTTTCCCGCTGTTGTTGGGCCCCACAAAAATTGACTCACGTTCTTCGATGTCGATCTGAACGTTCTCCAGTCGCCGGAAATTCCGAATTGCAACACGGTTGACCCTCATAAAATCCTCCTCCCAGATGCATTGAGAGAGCAGTCAATCCCGCTGCTCGTCGGTCAGAAAATCAATTGATGCGGCAGTCTATTAGCTGCATAAGCCGGGACAGCCTAGCGCAAATGCATTTGGACTGTTCAGCGGAGATTGAAGCTGCTCGCCCGTTCTACGAACTCATGACGTGCTTGCTGTCCGCTTAGACCGTTGCCCGGCCCTACCCGTTATAGGTCTGGGAAGGGCTTTACTTCGTGTTTTGGCATTCCCCAGACCTGCCGTTCGCCAACGTCAGCAGACGGCCGACAGTACGCATTCGACATGATGCCAGAAGCGGCCACACGGGAGTCGCCCGTGTGGCCGCAGAGACGATCTAGATCTCCGTCTGCTCCGAGATCTCCAGCGCGTCACCTCAATACCGAGGTATCGCACGGTGCTTTCAAGGTTCGAGTGTCCCAGCAGGAGCTGGACGGCAGGCAGGTTCTTGGTGCGGTTGTAGATCAGGGTCGCCTTTGTCCGCGCATTGAGTGCGTACCGTAGGTGGATGGATCAAGTCCGACCGCAACGGCCCGGTGCTCGACGATCCTCGCGTACGGTCTCGGGGATACGTGCGGGGAGTTGCGCAAGCAGCTCGGAAAGAGGAAGTCTTCTGATTTCAATCCCTCTTTCGAAATCCAGGCAGCCACGGCCGTGCGTGTAGACTCGGTCAGTTCGAACTGCACAGGTCGCTGAGTTTTCCGCTGCACAACCATCGCGCGTGAGAGCAACGGGCTTCCATGCGTCACGTCGCGCACCCGCAGGCCGACGAGGTCGCACCCCCGACGCTTGTTGCCGATTGCCAGGTTAAACATGGCGAGGTCTCGTCCTCCGTGCACATTCTGGAGATAAATGCGAATAGTCCAGATGTCTTTGGCTTTGAGTGGGGCCTTCTACCCAACCAACTTCCCCTTGTTCCAGGCTTCCCGATGCGGATGTTCGCGGGTTTCCATGATTGGCTCCTTGCTGTTGATCGGAGTCAGATTCTTGAACTAACAGCGAAGGGCCGCTACCGGAAAGAATGCTGAGAAGGTATTATCAGCCAAGAACCGCCGGTCGCAACCGATCCAGATAACGACGGTATGTGGTCCGCCTACGTGCCACATGGATCGGATAGTTCCACTACGCCGTCGACTGCTGCTTTTTCTGTCGTGTTATTTTGCATTGCGCGTAGTTCGCGTTGTTGAACAACAACTTGCCGACCGTGTTATCCGGCATTCCGATATTACGCCACAGAACTGTCGCCCAAAAACAAAGTTAGCCATCACATTTCGCCACCGTGACGATGAACATTCTTCAAAGTTTCCTAACCCCAACAACTGTTTTTTGGACAACTTGCATTGGGACTTTCTTCTCGCTGTTCTTGCTATCGATTGTTTTGAATCGTGCGGTAGTCCGGAAGAATACATTGCGATTGGTGCGGGAGCTCAAAATCAGCGACGACCTCAAGTTTGTCGAAGTTATAACTGACGAACGTCAGCGAATTTTCGCTGAATCCGTTGCGAAGGAACTCATTCAAAGAGGTAATACCAGTTTGGTGGTCGTTGGCGAATTCACTCAATACTATTACCGATCAATCATTTGTGCAGTGGGGTCTGGCGCATTAGGTGCAGTTGGAACTTTTCTCGTTACTTCACTTGGATGGGATAATTCCAGCGACGCACTAAAAGGTTACTTCCTTGCTTGCGCCGTCTCTCTACCGTTATGGCTGTCCATCATGCAGGTCTTTAAGTATTCAGAAACCACCGCAAAACACGAATCAATATATACATCTTGTAGCAACTTGCTTTGCGAACTAAAACGAGTGATTCTCGCTCCAGAATCAGAACGTGAACAAAACTACCTCGCCAAGAAATTCATTGAAATTCAAAATAAATTTGAGTCCGTTCGCGCTATCGGAGTTTCCTTCGACGGTTCACGTATAGTTCCGACAAAAGTAGAGCTAGGCCGTTAGTGTGATGGCTAACCAATGCCGCAACGGTCCGGCTAGCTCAATCGTTGAACGGTAGCTTTCCTCCAAGCGCAACGGCGGCATTAGGTCGAAAGCTGGCATCGAAGGCCGACTCCTTCACCGTCCGCTCCGGCCGACCAACGGCCTGTCACCTAGGACGGTTGCTCGGCCGTTGCGGACGTTCAGCTTTCAAGCATAGAACGTCAGCTCTGGCCAGCAAGGCAGCTATTGGCAGTCTTCTGAGGCGATTTGCTGCTAGAATCGAAGCCAAGGAGATGGCATTCCTCCTACTCAACCGCCCTAGGGCTGATGATGCCTACATAGTCCCTGGTTCATCGGGAAGATGTAGGCATTCGTCCATATCTTCTCCACATGTCCAGGTTTGCGCAACAAGCACAATGGACATGTATGAAACCCTCGAAGCGCCCCGAACAGATTGACCTGCTACCCTACTTGGGCAAGTGGATATTGCTGTCCACCGCGGTCGCCGCCCTGGCCGGCTCGGCATCGGCTTTCTTCCTTATCGCCCTCGACTGGGCTACCGTAACCCGTAACAGCCATCGCTGGCTCATCTGGCTGTTGCCACTGGCCGGCTTTGCCGTGGGCTGGTTGTATCTGAAGTTCGGTCAGCATGTTGAAGCTGGCAACAACCTGCTCATCGACGAGATTCACGACCCCAAGAAGGTTGTGCCCTTGCGGATGGCGCCGCTGGTCTTGGGAGGAACTGTCGTCTCCCACCTGTTTGGGGCTTCGGTCGGGCGGGAAGGAACAGCGGTCCAGATGGGCGGCGCACTCGCCGACCAGCTCACCCATCTCTTCAAGCTCAAGCATGAAGACCGTCGCATCATTCTGATGGCGGGTATCAGTGCGGGGTTCTCGTCCGTGTTTGGTACGCCGTTGGCCGGAGCTGTGTGGGCATTGGAAGTCCTGGCCATTGGCCGGCTGCGCTACGACGCACTCCTTGCCTGTACTGTCGCAGCGATTGTGGCGGACCAGGTGTGCAGCCTCTGGGGCGTTCACCACACTCACTACATCATCCCGGAAATCCCGCGTGTCACCGCCTGGGGACTCTGCGCCATGGTGCTGGCCGGCATGGTCTTCGGACTGGCAGGCAAAGCATTTGCCGATGCCACCCACGCACTCGGCGGCTGGGTGAAGAAGACCGTCAGTTATGGGCCGCTGCGCCCCTTGCTGGGCGGGGCCGTTCTGGCTGCGGTAGTCATGGTCTTTACCGCTGACCGCTACATCGGTTTGGGTATTCCTGTCATTGTGGAAGCCTTCGAGAAACCGCTCCCCGCTTACGACTTCCTCGGCAAGATGGCCTTCACGGTGTTCTCCCTCGGCGTCGGTTTCAAGGGCGGTGAGGTGACCCCCCTGTTCTACATCGGCGCCACTTTGGGCAATGCACTGGCTCCCCTTTTGCACATGCCGTTTCCGCTTCTGGCTGGGATTGGCTTCGTGGCGGTCTTTGCGGGTGCAGCCAACACACCGATTGCCTCCACCCTGATGGCCATGGAGTTGTTCGGGGCTGAGGTCGGCGTGTATGCCGGCATTGCTTGCGTGGTCAGCTACTTGTTTTCCGGGCACACCGGCATCTACCGCTCCCAACGCGTTGGTCAAGCCAAACACCGGCATGCGCCGGAGGGCATGAAGCTGGGTGAGCTACCAGCCTATCGCAAGCAGCTTGAAGCACAAGCGGCCGAGCAATCCCCGAAGAACAGTGCCAAGAAAGAACAACCATGAGCGACCTGACCGCCCTGCGCCTTTACTTTCCCCAAGCCGCACGCGCCAAGCCAACCCGTTTCTGGCATCACCTCACAGCACCAGCGTTGAGTCATCGCTTGATAGCGGCGGCCAAGCGGGCCGGTATTCAGCAGGCGCTCGTACACAACGTGCACGCGGGATTTCTGCCTGGTCAGAAGCTGTCGCACCACCACGTAGAAACGGCGCCAGCCCGACACCCACTGTGCCTTGAGCTCATCGATTCGGAGGCGCGGCTGCGCGACTTTCTTCGTCAGCATGCCGAAGAACTCCATCACGTCCGCGCCGTCCTGTTCCGTTGCGAACTTGCTCTCTGAAAAACCGAGCAGTCCATGGAGGCGAGTCTATGTGGAAACCCGTTTTAGCCATTTCCCTAGGCGCCGCGTTGGGAGCCCTGATGCGCTGGCAACTGGGCGTCCGTCTGAATGGTTTCCTGCCCGGGATGCCTCCGGGCACCCTGGCTGCCAACATGATTGGAGGGTTCGTCATCGGCCTGGCGATTGCCTACTTCGCCCAGAGTCCAACACTACCACCCGAGTGGCGACTCTTCATTGTCACGGGTTTCTGCGGCGGGCTAACGACCTTCTCCACGTTTTCGGCCGAGGTCGTTACCTTGCTTCAAGAAGGGCAGATGGCTTGGGCGATGGGCACCATGGGCGTTCATCTGGGCGGTTCGCTTCTGAGTACGTTTGCAGGTTTGATGCTCGGACAGATGTTCAAAACACTCTGAGGAGACTGTCATGAAAGGCTATCAAGTTACCTTCTTCACCCAGCAAGACCGGCGCCATGCCCACAAGCCGGTTTCGGAATGGTTGATGCTGACTGCGAGGGACCTAGGCATTCGCGGGGCTACCATCGTTGCGGCCAGCGAGGGCTTCGGTCACGACCGTCGTATCCATTCGGCGCACTTCTTTGAACTGGCAGACCAACCCCAAGAGGTGTTGATGGCCGTCACCGAAGATGAGTTGAAGCACTTGTTCGACGTCATCGAGCGGGAGGGCGTCCATGTCTTTTACGCGAAGACCGAAGTTGAGTTCGGTGTTCTCGGCGAGCCCAAGTAGCAATAGCGGGACACAGGAGTGCTGATGCTGAAAACGATTCGAAGTCTTCCGAGGACCGTCTGTCTGATAGGCCTCATCAGCCTGGTCAACGACAGTTCCAGCGAGATGCTTTAAGGCTGCTTTCAGGGTTGAGCAGTCCGACGAATGGCTGCTACTTGGGATAGGTGACAGACCGCTACTGGCCGTCGCTGACATGAACGGCACGTTTGAGTGGCTGAGCAGACATCACAGTGACTACGAAACTCGGGGCGATTTACTTCTCTGTTCTCATCCCATTGTTAACCCAGGCGTCCAATGCGTCCACTCGGATGAACTTGGTGGGAACCCCATATGGCGGGTGAACCATCCAATAGTGAAGCTCGCGGCTGACATATACCTCCACGTCTCTGAGAGGCACTTGCGCGGAGTTGGGCCACTTTAAGAGCTCAAATATCCTGTCTCGGTTCTTGGTTAGGAACTCTCGACGGTCGTGGATTCGGCTGTACTGGCCATCTCTGTCCACGTCGCTCACGCCGAATATGCGGTCTCGTAGCATTCTCAGGCGCGAACCAGAGGTCGGAGCATTGTTCTGGTTCGATTTACAGCTTAGAAGGCAGGCCTACAGAAGGTCGACGTGAGCGCTTTCCACTTGACTCGACCGGAACACCAGAGAGTCGCGGCGAGCCCCACTGGACATATCACCGACCAGTAAAAGGGCACGCCATTTATTCGTTGTGGGTATAGATGTCATCGGGCATACTAAAAGCTCCTTTGGCAATCCCCAACCGCATTACCTCTACTGCTGCAACGGGAACTAGTTTCGCAACTGGGCGGCCTCCTCGGGTGATAACCACCTCGCCCACCTCACCTCGTTCCAGCCTCGACACTAGTCGAGACAATGACATTTTCGCTTCTGTAATCCCTACGGTTTCCATTTCCAGCCCCTTCTGATTGCAATGACGACAGACCAAGTGAGTGGCGCTCAGCAGACCCTGGCCGCAACGCAAGCAGCACCAAGCGGCACTTCGCCCGAGCTGACAGGTGGTCAAGGCTTTAGCTTCGAGGATGCTGTTGCTTCAGTATACGCAGCAGCGCTGCTCTGTGAGACGACAGCGCCAAGCCTGCCAGGCCGCATTGCCAGGCATGTCTCCGTGCAGCAAGGTTCGTTCGGACATGCTACTTCTATTTGCATTTTTACGCCCAGAAGTAGATGTCTCCCCTCTTGGGGGTCTAGGCCATCGAAATGTCTGCTTTGAGTTGGGAGCTGTCGCGCACGTGCAGCTCAACGACCGGCCACTTTGGCCGAGGAAGAGCCCGTCGGATCAGCGGCTGTATCTCGGCCTTTGCTGACGCTCATGGTCAGCAGACGGAGTGGCAGCTATGCGGAAGTCAGCTTTCGCCCAGGCTACATCAGGGCTGAACGACAGCTTTCCCGGCAGCCAGCAGACTGGATCCAACCCGAAGCGGTAGATGCCATATTGGAGAAGCGGACTTTCAACGTCTGAATTCACCGGCACTGCGCGGCTTTTGCGCAGGTCCCCTGCACCGCAGGGTTAGGGCGCATTGCGCAATAGGCCCTCAAGTTCGCGTCGAATCTCTTCCCCGGCAGACTCGACTCCATTGGCAATGTCTATATAGACCATGCCGTGAAGATCACTGGGAACCTCTACATCGCCCTTATGAAGGAAAAACACTCTACCACTGGTACGTCCTAGAAGACCAAGAACATAGCCAAACTCGAACACCACGTTCTGTCGTGCTCGCTTCGCTTCGGTTGGCTTAAGCACGAAATCGTCTGGTGTAAATAGAGCGAATACATAGTCCGCCTGCTTAAGGTGATGTTCAAGCTTTTCGATAACTGTCCTTCCTTTGGAAGGACGCTCTGAGAGTATCGTTGGCTCCGGCAGGCCAATTCTGTTCTGAAGATAGTTCTTGAGTTCTAGAGCGGAGGTCTTGTCGTGTCCGTGAATTATGAAGGACGTGACGGAAGAGATATCTTTCATTACGGTACTCTTGATGTAGGATGAAAAAAGTTCAGGCGGGAAGGCTCTCTTGGAACAATAGTGGCAATTTTCCCTGGCCTCAAACCACGCAATATCCAGTGGATCAACTGAATTGGAAAGCGCAACTATGCGAAGAGCCGCGCTTCGATCAAGAAACTCCTGAGCCAGAGATACACCAGTCTTTTGGCCACCTACTGTTTCAAATTCGCTGAAGAAATCACCAGTTGGCATTCGGAGGTCTAGTACTACCAAGCCAATCAGATCTGCGAGTTGGTCAATGGTCTTTAGAGCTTGCTCGACTGTTAGGGCATAGACAACACGAAAGTTGCATTGTGTTAATGCCTGGCCATACTCCCGTGCAGTAAATCCATCATCCTCAACGATCATTGCATAGGATCGTCTTTCTTCTGCTGCGTAATGCGGTTCATACGATGGATTGGTTTCTCTGTCGGCCCATAGAGCCTGAGATGTGTCATCCGGGCTTCTCAGACCAAGGACTTCGAAATTGCTTTCCTGTGGAAGGTCTGACTCATTTGACCGCTCTCGAGCAACTTGCAGGCTGCCGGCACGTTTCGTAGCAAGGTCAATCGAATAGTGATATTCCTCATCACTTTCAGTGTCGAGGTCGGTATCGTCATTCAGGGTATCAAACGATGAACGAAAACTCACAGGATGCACCCTAACGTGAAGTGGACGTCAATTTTGCAGGGTTTATCTTCTGCGTGAGATCTATATTGGTGCGGCGCTTGTCTGTAATTGTCCTTGCCATCTAGCTTCTCGCGGCAATGCTGTTTATATGTACAGCTTTAAATATAAGATCAAACCCCGCAAGCCTGCCGACAGGCCACCACTCAAATCGGTACGCCTGCTCGATCACGTGTGCGAGCGTATTCGATACAAACACTTCAGCATACGCACCGAGGAGTCTTAAGTCCATTGGGTGTGTGGATTCATAAGATTTCACCAGTTGAAACACCCCAAGGACATGGGCGCTGCCGAAGTGACCGAGTTCTTGTCGTGGCTGGCGGCAGAGCATGGCGTAGCGCCGTCCACGCACAAACAGGCGTTGTCGGCACTGTTGTTTCTGTATCGCGAGGTGCTGGAAATCGACCTGCCGTGGATGAACGAAATTTCACACCCGAAGGATCGAGTCAGGGTGCCAACGGTGCTGTCGGTCGGCGAAGTTGTTCGCACGTTTGCTTTATGGCACGGGGCTTTGTTTGATGGAGGCGCTTCGCCTGCGGGTGAAGGATGTTGATTTCGAGCGCCGGGAAATTGTGGTGCGTGAGGGCAAAGGAGGTAAGGATCGGCGGGTGATGTTGACCGATTCGCTGGTAGTGCCGCTCAAGAACCAGTTGGCACATGTCCGTTTGATCTGGTCGCAAGACCGTGAGCGCGGCTTGCTGGGGGTATTCATGCCGGATGCACTGGATCGGAAGTATCCGAATGGCGGGAAGCAATGGGCGTGGTTCTGGGGGTGGCCAGCGCCCGAGTTGTCGATTTATCCTCGCAACAGCATCTGTCGCCACCATCTTTATGAACAACGCCTGCAACGCGCCATCAAGCGGGCAGTATCACTGGCAGGTTTGAGCACGCAGGTGTCCGCCTCATAGCAGCCACTCCTTCAGCTGAACGTGAATGACTGCAAAGGCCGAGGTGCTGCCAGTGGTTCGACAGACTCGTCTGGCTCCTAGCTGTTGTCGGTGCACGTCGTGGCGTTACCGACTGTTCGAGGCTCCTGCTGCATCGTTAGATCTGTCCCTGGCCAGCCTATCCCGCTCGGTTCATCGGTGGCGAAACTTGCACGAGTCCACATGCTAGGAGACCTCGCTTTTGAGCCCAAACTGGGCTTTTCGCGCGTGGTTCTGGTGTGGGGCGCCAATCTTCGGTTCAATCGGCCATCACCGTCGTAGGCGTTACCGTCCGCGGGAGATTTCAACTTATGGGTGAATCGGAGTGGGGAATTTCACTTTGTGCGTATATTTGTTCAGAAAATTTCAACTTATGCGTTGCTTTTGAGGTTCCGACACAGCTCGCAGGTGACGCGCTGCTTTCTGTGGGTGGCTTTCTATGAGGCGTTCGGCAGCCACAATTTTGGGGATTGGACGCAGATCGGAGCCCATTCCGGACATCAGTGCGAACCGACTATGAAAAAAGGCCCACCTCCCGAAGGAGATGGGCCTTGAGACCTGCGCTTGATGCAGTTGCTTCCTGACCTCGACCCAAAAGTTTCAACTTATGGGGTTGGAAATTTCACCTTATGGGGTGGAAATTTCAACTTATGGTGCAACTCACAAGCCGTCTCGAAGCGAGCCGGTGACGCTTACCCGCAGGTGCCGACTGCGCCGCAGGCGG
>APMI01013892.1_pt1 | contig 13409 bp, 12 predicted proteins | sample 667938 | NCBI WGS metagenome assembly APMI01 (sample SAMN01084076, study PRJNA167559) | wastewater metagenome | biome: Wastewater | place: Denmark: Ejby Moelle, Odense | collected 2011-11-28 | reverse complement strand
TTTGGATGAATTTCTGATGATGCGAGCTTGCTTTCTTTCATGAAGTTGGCACCACAGTTGAGATATTTGGTTCGTGGTCGCGTCTAAGAAAAGTGCATATGCAGTCACTGATAGCGACATGGGTTTATGTTGAGTCGGCTAGGCATTTCCTTAAAAATTGATTCGCTCTGACTCTACTACTAGTGGCATTTTCCGTACTTGGGTTTGAATGGATGCGATATATTCACCCAGCATTCCAAGAAAGAACATCTGGATAGCGCCGAATAAAAATATACCGATTAGAATGGGTGCGGTTCCAAATTGAAATTTGTCCCAAAAAAGAAGTTTGGCAAGTAGATATCCGAATGCTGCCAACAGGCTAACAATTGCCAACGCAAACCCAAGCATTGCCATGAGCCGTAGGGGCACTTTGGAGTGCTTGGTGATGCCAAGCATGGCGATGTCGTACAGCGTGTAAAAATTTTGACTAGTAACACCACGTGTGCGACGTGGCTGCTTGAATGGCACTGTCGCAATGGGGTAGCCAATTTCGCACACCAAGCCTCGCGTATAGGGGTAGGGGTCGTCGATGCTGCGTAATATTTCGATTACATCGCGATCGAACAGGCCGGCACCAGTTGCATTGTTGATCAGGGAGACTTCCGAGATGCGATTGATTATCTTGTAGTACATTTTGCGGACAAAAAACATCAACGAAGACTCTTCGCTTTCCGGTTTTACCGCCATTACTGTCTTGAAGCCGTCTTCCCATTTTTTGATGAAATCTGGGATCATCTCTGGTGGGTCTTGCAGGTCGCCTGCAATTACCACCACGGCGTCGCCGGCAGCTTGCATCAGTGCATAATAAGGAGAGCGGATATGCCCAAAATTACGAGCATTTACAATGATTTTTAGTCTGGGGTCGCGTGTGGCGCGAGCGCGGAGTAATGCAACGGTTTGATCTTTTGAGCAATTATCGATACAAAGGTGTTCATAGTCGTAGGGCAAGGATGACATTACCGCTGCAACCCGGTTGCACAGGTCCTCGATGTTTTCCTCTTCGTTGAAGAGTGGAGTGACGATGCTGATGAGTTTTGTCATGTTCGGAATACAATGCGGCTATTGAGAATGTAAGAGAGCACTGCGCATGGTAGGATCAACAGCAATCCACCTAGCCAAGGCGGAATCTTCGCTGCTGATAGCAGCGATAGCCCAAGCACATTTACGAAATACACAACAGCATACACGCCTGTGAATAATGGTAGGTGGCGATGATTAGTGCTACTAAATACGAGCTTGCCTGTGCTATGAAAGTTGAATAGTACACCCAATATCGTAGCTACGGCAGCAGCTATTGCGTAGTGCATCCCCAGCCATAAACAGGCAACAAACGCAGCATAGCCAAATGCGGTGTTGATGCCGCCCACCAACAAAAACCGGAGAAAACGAGGACTGGGCCGGATGCGTTCGGGTAGTCGCCGGATAATACGCTCGAAATTCATGCACTTACCGCTTCGATTTGGGTGATGAAATCGGCGGTATCGCAGACCTGGCGTGCTAGAGGGTGTTCATCAATACCGTGTAGGGCCAGCAGTTGGCGGTAGTGAGCACCATCGCCAACGTAGCGATCTGTTGGTTCCGTGAGCATGGTGAGTCGCGCAATGGCGGCATTTGGTGCCACGAGTTCACGCACCATCTTTGCTAGGTCACCCACTTCAACCTCGCATTCGCCGGCGGTTTCAACGCAGAGGAAGGGGGCGGCCTCATTGGCCAGCAACTGGCCTAATGCGACGCCAAGCAGATTGGCCGCGCTGGTATAAGAGCGAATCACTGGGTGGCGTGCGTGAATTTTAATGTGCCCTTGGCGTGCCTGCCGGATGAACGAGGCAAGCGCATAGGAATCCAGTTTGTTGATGTACGGGCCGCTGAGGTTGAACAAGCGCGCGATGAAGGTGCGCCGTTCCGGTGTTGCTTGGGCAAAGGCCTTGAATAGGGCTTCGTCTTCCAGCTTTAGTCGTCCGTAAAGCAGGCTTGGATCTTCGTCATTAGGCTTAGCTTTTGCTGCATTTACGGCACCGGATGAGATAACAAAAACGCGCTCTACACCGACGCTGGCCCCACCTTCGGCCGCCAAACGCGACAGCGTACGGTTGGTATTGATGTACGCATTGGCGGACATCGTTGAAGTTTTTTCACGCGTCAAATACGCAAAATGAAGCAACAGCGAAGGCGCGTGTGGCAATGCGGCTAATTCGGTCAATGGTCGCTGACTGACCTCCGTGCCGTCGCGTAGCAGCCAAGTGCTTGCTTTGCTTCCATAAGCAAACACACGGGTGTGCCAAGTGCTGCCCAGCGCATTGATTAGAAGCTCCAGTGCCGCCTGCCCGAGCCAGCCACTGGCGCCGGTGATGAGAATGCGCCAGTGACTGTTGCGCAAATCCTCGATGAGTGTAGATGGCAACACTAGTTGAGTCATGGACGGCTGCGAGCAACTAGTGAGATCGTCATTGTTCGCTGGACAAAACCTTCCAGCGGCTCTCCAGCATCTCGATTCTGCGATCATCTTCTGCAGTGATCAGTGCGTAATAGTCGCGCTTATTCAATAGCCACAGCAACTCGAAATGAACTGCTTGCAGAAGTGCCTTGTCGATATTTTCTTTGGCGAGGGCTTCATTACCAAAAATCAATTTACGCGTCTCGAATCGAGTCAGATAGTTGTCATTGATTCGTTTGAGCATGGGTAATGCATCCATAGAGACCCCGCCGCCGACCACTAGGTCAAGATCGAATTCCTTACATATGCTGCCGGTCTTAATGCAATACTCGGTGACAGGGTCGGTGTTTATGGCGTTGCGGCCCCACCCCATGGAGCCAGAAAAATCCACTCGACCAAAAACCATTCCGTCTGTTCCACTTGGCGCAGCGGCAAGCCTTGCCATTTCGTCAATATTATTGAAGGCGGTGATCGTTTCTATATTAAATAAAAAGTCGGTGTATTCCTGCTCGTCTTTGGTATAGATCTTGTTTTTTGCGTCGATGAACTTGGACAATGCATATGGGGTTTCCACCATCGGCGCGATGATGTACTCAACGCCAAATTGCTTGCTTTCGATCAGGTCACGCACGGCCTCGCAGCCGCCGATTTTCAGGCCGACATCAAGATTCGCCTTGCGAGCGATTTCCATCAGGCGCAATAATTCATCGACCCGGGTACCTTCGGCTTCAAACTCAGCTTTCACTGCGACGGCACCGAATTCATTCCGCAGTAAACTGAGAATGTCGAGCATCTTTTTTTCGTGTTTGTTCATGGGGTTTCTCCGCCTTGCTTGGGTAGGTATCTGAGAACTGAATCGAAGATATCGGCATCGAGCTCCGGTGTCATCAGGTGGAGTGGGTTGGATTCCATCGTCCCGGAATCGGTGATCCTGCTGGTGATCTTCGGGAAGTATGTCTGATCTGGATCGAGCTTGACCACGAACGCGGCCATACCCGGCTGGCCGAAACTGGCGAAGAATTCGGCACAGCCCATGTTGCTGGCTTCCAGTGTCATCACTGGGACCGACCACGCCGCGAACAGTTTTTCCCAGTCCGGCAGGCCCAGTCCGGTGACGCGATCGCAGCCAACATAGCGGCCCTTGAAATAGCTGTGCTGAGTGGCACGGATCGACGCGTAGCCACCGTCATCGAACAAGAAGATCTTCAGATTCAGACCGTTGATTCGGGCTGTGCCGATTTCCTGTAGGTTCTGGGCGAATCCGCCGTCACCCTCCACCAGCACGACCCGTCCGTTGGGGTTGGCGAATGCCGCCCCGATGGCACCCGATAGGCCGTAGCCCATTGATGCCAGTCCCTTATTGGTGATCATGATCTGACCGGCCTTCTGTCGGAAGGCCTGCATCATCACGGTGAAAGCGCCACCGCTGCTGCAGGGTATTATGGTGTCGCTTGGGTGGCAGAGCGTGGAGATGTGCTCGACGAAGCAGTAGGGTGAGATGTAGCTGTCGGCCGTGTTATTTATCGCCTCGACAGCAGGCAGCGTGTCGCGGACGTGGCGCGCGTATACCAACCATTTGTCATGGTTACCCAACTCCATTCGCGCGAGCCTAGTCAGCATGTCGTTGGCATCGACGCACAGGCCTTGAGCGATGTGGGGGTGCCCCTTCTCCAATTCGGCGCGATCCAAGTCGACTTGGATCACTTCGCCGTTTGGAACAAACTGGTGCCAGTTGAAACCGGTCTGCTGCATCCCGAGCCGGCTTCCGAGCGCGACTAGGAGATCCGCCTGCTGCAGCACTATGTTGGCGCTGCGCTGCCCCCAAGTATTGGGCCTGCCTACGTAGGCCGGATGGTCGGCATCAATGCGGTCGGCGGCGTTCCAGGTGGTCGCCAAAGGGATCCCCAGTTCGCCGAAGCGGATCCACAGATCGGCGGCTGTCGCGCGGTCGATGCCGCCGCCGAGCAGCAGCATGGGCCGCATGGCATGCCGGATGCGGTCGGCGACTTCGACCAGCACCTGATCCGTGATGCGTGGCAGAGGGCGCGGTGCAATGGCCGCTTCATCTGCCGTTACAGGCTCGACCTGTCTGGCCTGTATGTCCAGAGGAATCTCGATAAAGACCGGGCCCTTGCGCCCGTGCCGCGAGGCCTGCACTAGGTCGATGAACGCCTGCATCCCCAGCGGTTCTTCCAGCAGCACGGACTCGACAGTGATCGGCCGGGTAATGGATACCCCGTCAATTTCCTGGATGCCACGCTGCCTAAGTGTGCCATGCGCCAGGTCGGCGGTCTTGACCTGGCCACCGATCACCAGCAATTCCCGGCTTTCCAGAAAGGCGCCCGCGATGGCGGTCATGATGTTGGTGAGCCCTGGACCTGCAGTCACTAGAGCGAGTGCCTTCGCTCCACCGCGGCTCGCCTCGTTGAAGTATTCGGCTGCGATGCCGGCGGCAACTTCATTGATGACGGGGTGACAGTCTAGGCGTAGGCTGAGGCTCTCAATCAGGTGCATGATGTTGCCACCGCCCACGTAGAAGCAATGGGTGTAGCCCAGCGCCAAAAGCCAGTCTCCGATCTGGTCGCTATATTTCATCCAATTCTCTTTCCATCGCGGCGAAGGCATGGTGCAGTGTCCTTTCAGTCGCTGCCGTACGTGGTGTTAAGTGGCGGACTAGGATGCCGTCCGCATCGTAGGCGATGACGACATAGTGTTCGTCCGTGTGTTTCTTGTCGGAGTCGAATCGTCGCAGTAGATCGTCAACGGGGATCCTTGCCAGCTCGGCATCCAACCCCGGTACCTGTGCTAGTAACCAGCGCAAATGTGCGCGCAGCTTGGAGGCGCGCGCGCAGGATCGGTCGACCAGTCCCTGTGCTTCGGAGAACGAAAAACTGGCCAGCATGCCCAGACCCACCGCGATACCGTGGCTGATGCGGTAGTTGCTCGCACCTTCAAGTGCATGCCCGAAGGTGTGGCCAAAGTTGAGCAGCAGGCGAATGCCGTTGTCGAATTCGTCCTCTTCAATGAAAACCTTCTTGGTAGCGAGGGTCAGGTCGATAACTTTTACCACGTGGGCAGAGTCACGCAGTAGGTCCCCGGCATCGGCGAGAGCAAGGTATCTGTCGAAGGCGTCGTCGGTGCTGGCGTAGCAGATCTTCACCGCTTCGCAGAGGCCTTCAACCATCTGCGCAGAGGACAGCGTTGAGCAGAAATCTGTGTCCACCCAGATCGTGTCCGGAGGATAGAAGTTGCCGGCGATGTTCTTGTAGGAGCCGACGTTGATCGAGGACTTGCCGCCAATGCATGAATCGACCATGCCGAGCAGGGTGGTTGGTACGTAATCCCAGCCGATTCCGCGCATGTAGCAGGACGCTGCGAATGTGGTGACGTCCTGGATGATTCCGCCGCCGACTGCGATGACCCGCGCAGAGCGTGTGGCGCCACGCTTGCGCAACTGCTCTATCAGCATGCCGATAGTATCGAGCGTCTTGAATTCTTCGCGTGCCTGGATGAGGATGCTGGCCTCGCGCTTCAGCCACGGGTAATGGGCCGGCAGGACTTCGTCACAAATCAGGATCGCGTGGGAACTCTCCACGTGTGGGCGCACGATTCCGGTGCCGGCCAAGACGTGGTATGACTTCGCGCTGGAGTGAATGTCGAACTCAAATGATCCTGACATGCGTGTAACCGAGGTCGACGTTGAGGAATTGCCCGGTAGTACCGGTATTGCGGAACGAGGCCAAGCCATAAACGGCGGCGGCGACGTCATCAAGGGTGGCGAGGCGACCGAAGCGGGTGGATGCCTCCACATTGCGGATCTGGTTCTCGCTCAGGTTTGCCCGGGTCATCGGGGTTTCGAGAACCCCAGGCAGAACCGCATTGACAAGATGGCCGTCGCGGCCTAGATCGTTGGCAAGAGAGAGAATCAGGCCCTGGACAGCAGCCTTACTCACGCAATAGGACAACTTGTCCTGACGCGCTTGGTTCTGCCAGATGGAGCTGATCACACAAAGGCGCGAAGGCTTTGTCAGTGCGTCCCGGATCAGCAGGCGATTAAGAGATACCAGGATTGACAGGACATTGGCCCGATAAATCGATTGGTGAGTGCTGGCATTGAACTCGAAAATGTTGTCGTTACAGTTCACTCCCTGTGCCCAGCATACGGCATCGAAGGGCCCCATTGAAGCGACGGCAGCCTCGCCGGCGAGATCGTCATCTAGCGAATTCCATGCCAGGAATGAGCCGGAAGGCGCGTGGCTGGTGCCGCGGGTGATACGCACCACCTGCCACCCTTGCTCAGCATAATGTCTGTCGACCGCACCCCCGATGGCGCCGGATGCGCCGAACAGCAGCAATCGTCCAGTGCCTGCCGAATCCATTGTCGCCATTAGAAACCCAGCCCCAAGAATTCTTCCAGCTTGCCTGCAACAAAATCCAGCTGTGCTTCTCCAAGCCCCGGATATACGCCAAGCCAGAAAGTTTGTTCCATCACAATATCGGTGTTGGTCAATTCCCCGCTCACACGATAGTTGCGGCCGGTCATATAGGGCTGACGGGTCAGGTTGCCAGCAAACAACAGGCGCGTGCCGATATTGTGTTGATTGAGGTAGTTAAGCAGGTCAACGCGCAGGATGCCGGAGTTCGGGCGCAGTGTCACAGGGAAGCCGAACCAAGAAGGATTAGCGTTGGACGTTGCTTCCGGCAGCATCAAAAACTCGGAGCAGTTTTGCAGGCGATCGTGCAGATAGGCGAAGTTAGCGCGGCGGGCTGCGATAAACCCCTCCAGCCGATCCATTTGAGCCAGTGCGCAGGCGGCCTGCATGTCGGTGATTTTGAGGTTATAACCCAGATGGCTGTAGGTGTATTTATGATCGTAGCCATCGGGCAGGTTGCCGCCCAGGTCGCGCTTCGTCCATTCAAAGCGCTTGCAGCAAGTGTTGTCTTTGCCCGGCGCGCAGTAGCAATCGCGCCCCCAGTCGCGGAAAGATTCTGCGATCAGTTTGAGTTCGGAATTATTGGTGAACACCGCGCCGCCTTCACCCATGGTGATGTGATGGGCGGGATAGAAACTCAGAGTGGCAATATCGCCGAAGGTGCCCACCATCTGCCCGTTGTAGGTGGCCCCCAGTGCATCGCAGCAGTCTTCGATCAGCCAAAGTCCGTGCTTCTTGCATAGCGCGGTGACGGCATCTAAGTTGAATGGATTGCCCAAGGTATGCGCCAGCATCACGGCTTTGGATTTGGGTGAAATAGCCGCTTCCAGTTGGCTGGTATCTACGTTGTGGGTAGCAAGATCAACATCCACAAACACCGGAACGGCGCCAAATTGCAGGATGGGATTGACCGTGGTTGGGAAGCCGGCGGCAACGCCAATGACTTCATCACCCGGCTTGATCGCACGTTCACCGAGGCGTGGACTGGTCAGGCTGGAGAACGCGACAAGATTGGCGGAAGAGCCGGAATTCACGGTGATGGCGTGTTTCACGCCTAGATAATTGGCTAGCTGTTCTTCGAACTGGGTATTGAAGCGACCGGTGGTCAGCCAGCCATCCAGCGAGGCATCCACCATTAATTGCAATTCTTTTTCGCCAATAACTTTGCCGGACACTGGTACGGCGCTAAGCCCCGGGATGAAGGGCTTGGGTGCATGTGCGATGTCGGCATAGCGTGCCACCAGCGCAAGGATCTGGCTGCGGAGCTGCTCAACTGAGGCGTGGTTAGAAGGGTCAGTGGTCATTGAGAGTGAAGGTAGCTAGAGATTTGCTGCATGCACAGAATGCGCATGTTTTCGCCATTGCGCCATGCTTTATGCCATTGCACAACATGGGCAAGCGCTTCTTGCAGTGACCAGCGGGGCTGCCAGCCCAATTGTTGCCGGGCTTTGGAGGTGTCCAACTTCAAAAAACTGGCCTCGTGCGGGTGTTCGCCGGGTTGCGTCTGCCAGCGAGCATCACCGCCCCAGATTGCGCACAGGTGCTCCACGATCCACTGCACGGGGCGTGCATCGTCATCATTGGGGCCAAAGTTCCAGCCTTCTGCATAGGATTGCCCTTGGGTGTACAGACGTTCTGCCAGTCGCAAATAGCCACTGAGCGGTTCCAGTACATGTTGCCAGGGGCGGATGGCGTGCGGATTGCGAATGGGGACGGGTGTGCCGTTCTCCAGCGCCCGCAGGATGTCTGGTAACAGGCGATCATCGGCCCAATCGCCACCACCGATGACATTGCCAGCGCGTGCGGTGGCCAGTGCAATGCCGGCAGCCTTCAAGAATGAGTTGCGATAGGCGCTGCTGACCAGTTCGGCGCAACCTTTGCTGCTGGAATAAGGATCATGCCCACCCATTGGGTCGGACTCGCGGTAGCCCCACACCCATTCGTGGTTCTCGTAGCACTTGTCGGTGGTGATGTTGACGATGGCGCGTACCGAGCCTGCCTGACGCGCAGCTTCCAGCACATGCGCCGTGCCCATCACATTGGTGGCGTAGGTTTCCAGCGGTTGTTGGTAGGAGGCGCGCACCAGAGGTTGCGCAGCCAAATGAAACACGATTTCCGGTTGAAGTGTTGCGAACAATGGCGCGATGGATGCGTAGTCCCGAATGTCAGCAATATGGTGTGTCATGCCGGCGCTCACATGCGCTACTTCGAATAGCGAAGGGCTAGTGGGAGGAGCTAGCGCAACACCCGCGACCTCCGCGCCCATGGCTTGCAGCCATAGGCTGAGCCAACTGCCTTTGAAGCCGGTATGGCCCGTCAGAAGTACACGTTTACCCAGCCAGAAAGGGGATGGAATCAGTGGGGCATCGGTCATGGCCAGCGCTTCCAGGGCGCGTGGCCTGTCGCCCACAACTCTTCTAGGTTCGCCTTGTCGCGTAGCGTGTCCATGGGTTGCCAGAAGCCATGGTGTTCGAAGGCCATGAGCTCGCCTTCGTTGGCCAGAGTCTGTAGCGGCGTTTGCTCCCAGATCGTGCTGTCATCGTGCAGATAGCCCAGCACATGTGGTGAGAGCACGAAGAAGCCGCCATTGATCATGCCACCATCACCGCGCGGTTTTTCTTGGAAGCTATCGACTCGGCCGTCCTGCATGGACAGTGCGCCAAACCGCCCCGGCGGAATGGTGGCGGTCACCGTTGCAGCTTTGCCGTGTGCCTTGTGGAACGCGATGCAGGCAGTGATGTCGATATCGCCGACACCGTCGCCATAGGTCAAACAAAACGCATCATCGTCTTTCACATAGTTCGACACGCGCCGCAGGCGGCCGCCGGTTTGCGAGTGATCCCCGGTATCCACAAGCGTCACCTTCCACGGCTCTGAGCGACGCTCATGGACGTGCATGCTGTTGGCTTGCATATCGAAGGTGACATCAGACATGTGCAAGAAATAGTTGGCGAAGTATTCCTTGATGACGTAGCCCTTGTAGCCGCAGCATATGATGAACTCGTTGATGCCGTGACTGGAGTAGATCTTCATGATGTGCCAGAGGATTGGCATGCCGCCGATCTCCACCATGGGTTTGGGTCGCACGGTGGTTTCTTCGCTAAGACGCGTGCCCAGTCCGCCTGCGAGAATCACTGCTTTCATGTCATGTGGCCTCGTTGGGTTTGGGTGTGGCAGAGCACACAAACGCATCTGAGTAAAACTGCTTGGCAGGGAGTCCTGCGTGCAGCAGCGCTGTCTTGGCAGTGTGAATCATCGCGTCGGAGCCGCAAGCATAGACAGCAGCATTACTGAAATCAGGTTGCATCGCCAACAGGACATCCTGTACATGGCCGCGTGCGCCCTGCCATATGTCATCAGCGCGTGAGAGCACGGGGATGAAGCGAGCTGTGGGCATCAATGCTTGCACGTCGAAATACAGATCTTCTTGTATGCGCCCCCCCCATAGCACAGTGACAGATTTGGGTTGTTGCTCCGAAGATAGAGTAGCCAAGGTTTCAAGCATCGCCTTGACGGGAGCAATTCCGGTGCCGGTGGCAAGGAAAAATAGCTGCATATCACTGCTGTTGCGCAAGACGAAGGTACCCAAGGGGCCGTGCAGGCGTAATACGTCCTCGGGTTTTGCTTCATCAAACCAATATTGGGTCATTTCACCGTGCTGCATGGCACGAACATGCAACTCAAGTATGTTGGCTGGTAAACAGGTGTTGGCGATCGAATAGCTTCGGCGTAAGCCTTTCTTGCCGATGATGTCGATGTATTGCCCAGGCAAGAACTCGAAGGCGCTGCTGGGAGGTAGCCGCAGTTGGATGCCAACAACATCGGGCGCTAAACGCTGAATTGCGTTGATTTTACAGGGCAGCGTACGCTGAGGTGTAAGTGCGAGATCACCCAGCTCAGCTACTTCGATGTGCAGGTCGGTAACTGCAGCGCGTGCGCAGCTAAGAATCCATCCGTCTGCTTTTTCTTGTTCGGTTAGGCCCAACTCTGGCAATAAAGCATGCGTGTGACCTGTCACCACTTTGCAGCGGCAGCTTCCGCAGCGACCTGTTTTGCAACTGTATGGAAGCTGCACTGCGGCGGCACTGGCCGCATCAAGCAGGCTGCTGTTGGTGTTGGCCTCAAAACTGGCGGTTGGTGTGGTGACTACTGGCATTCAGTACTGCTCAATATGGTCTTTCTTGAGAGACATCCAGCGGTTCCGGATGGCGCATCAATGCCTTCAAGAGTGCTGAATCTTCACGAGCAAAGTAGTGCGGGGGGTAAAGGGATTCGGCTTCGGGGTGCTCTCTACGCACGGATGCGGGAATCGTTTTCCCAAGTGGCTTCCACGCTGGTTCGATAAAGGCACGTTCTGGCTCTTGCGCAGCACTTAGACCGCCCAGCAGCAACACGATGGTGAGCAAGCTGTGCCATAGGGTGCGATGGCTCTGCTGTGCAAGCGGCTTGACTGCAGCAAGTGCCAGCACGCACAACGCAGGAATTGACGCGCGCATTGCCAAATCATTGCCGATACCAAGATAGTAGAAAGGCAGCAGACACAATGTCGCCACTGCGATTTGCATGGGGCGATTGAAATGGGTGATACGCGCCAAAATCAGTGCCAAAAAGCCGAATTCCAGCAAGCAGAACAGCACGTAACGGTAGGCAAACAGATCCCATGTGCCCCACATTTCCGTCATCCAGCCATGCGGCACTTCTGCGGCATCCATTCCCAAATATTTCATGGTGAGCAATGCGATGGGGGCAAACGCGAGGCAAGACCAAGGTAAAAACAAGATTCTGAAGTCGCGCCGCCATGCCAGCCCGAACAAAAAAAATGGAAATAAACCAATAGCCGCCAAAGGTGACCAAAGAGGCACGGCAGTTGCGAGCAGTGGCGTGATGCGTGCGAGGGAGGGCTGCTGCCAGTGGCGCAGAATCAACACAATGCCAAGCCATGCTGGCAGCGCATGGTTAGGTACCCAGAACAACAAGGTGGTATTGGTCGAATATTGGATGGATGGCATCCACCATTCAATGTGTTGGCCGAGAGCCGGGACTTCTCGGTAGGCCCATGCGTGGCCGAGTAAATCCATGCCGCCGAAGAACATCAGCACGAGCACGCACAACATGCGCTCGCGAGTCGTGTCGAACAGGCGGCATGCCGCCAACACGAATAAGCCCCAGCCCAGTGCGGTCCATAGGTAAATTGCGATATTGGCGGCGGTTGCACCAAGCAGATAGCCAACGGCAGCCGAGGGTAGGAAGTAGCCGACTGGTGCGCGCAAGATGAGATGCGATGCATCGGCAATCTGGTAGGTGGGTGGCCATCCACTGATGGACAGGTCATGCAATACGGCATCGCGAATGAGCCAGTCGAGATTTGTGTAAAAAAAATGTCCGACACCGGCGATGGCTGTCCAGCCGAGTGCAAGTGCAAAGACCCCGATCACCATGCATTTGCTAAGGCCGGTGGAGCCAAACAATGGGTCGCGCAGTGCATGCCAGGTGGCAAAGCCAGTCAGCGCTAATAAAATTGCGGCAGCCAGTGGAATAAACCACAGACAAAATAGAAAAACAGGAAGAATTAGATAGACGCAGATTGTGCGGTCAATCCAGTCTAGCTGGCCTGTCTGTAAATATGCGGAAGTGTGTGGAAACCGCATAGTAGGGGATGCCGCTGTAGGGTGTGTACTCATACGGTACTGCCATGTGCTGAACGCAGCACGGCAGTAGCGAACGAGCGGAAGTCTTCCAGATGCTTTGTGGAAATTGCAAAAACAATATTCCAGTCAATGCTGCTGTAAGCATGCACCGCAATATTCCTGAATCCAACCGCATGCTTCATACGCAGCGCTAGCGTTTGGTCAATCACGCCAAGGCTTGCAAGTTGATCAAATGCTTCCCCCATCGTGTTTGGGGGTGGAAGATTGGCGTTGGCAAGTAAATGGGTGGCCAAATCGACGCAAATTTGAACGGCGCGACTGATGTTGAGAACTAAGACATCTTGCAGGTCGATGTCTGCAAGCAGTACCTGTACATTTGCAGGTTGCTTGGATGTAATGCGGGTGATGCAGCGCTGCAGGGAGTCTAATTTTCGATCCAGAATCAGCCGATCCATGCCTGCCTCCGGAGCTTCAACAATTGTGAAATGTAGGGTTGAAAGTCTTCCATTTCAAACAAGTGGCGGCGCAGTAGCTCGGCATAGTTCGCCTTGTTGCCGATGAGGCATTTCCCATGCCGGATGATCTCGCCAAGCAGCGGCTCACCAGTAGTCTTCAAATCAATTAAGTCCACCGGGCGTCCACTTGCCTCGGTAAGCCGCTGTATCAGAGACATTTTGAAGAGGGCGTCCAGTGGGCTGCTGGTTTCGATGGCAATATCCAAATCGCTGGCAGAGGTAGCGGTACCTTTTGCGACGGATCCAAATAGCCATGCTTGCAAAACGGTGGGCTGCGCCTCCTTAAGCAGGCGTTGAATCGCCTGAATGGAATCGGTGGCAGGTTGCGTATTCATGATAG
>APMI01018491.1_pt1 | contig 13412 bp, 11 predicted proteins | sample 667938 | NCBI WGS metagenome assembly APMI01 (sample SAMN01084076, study PRJNA167559) | wastewater metagenome | biome: Wastewater | place: Denmark: Ejby Moelle, Odense | collected 2011-11-28 | reverse complement strand
AGGGTGAAGGTGCCGTTCACGTTGGTGCGGATGAAGTCGCCCGGGCCGTGAATCGAGCGGTCCACGTGGCTTTCGGCCGCAAAATGGACGATGGCGCGGGGCTGGTGTTCGGCGAGCAGGCGGTCGATAAGCTCGCGGTCGCAGATGTCGCCTTGCACAAAGATGTGCCGCGGGTCGCCCTTGAGCGAGGCAAGGTTTTCCAGATTGCCCGCATACGTCAGCGCATCCAGATTGACCACCGGCTCCGCACTCACGCGAAGCCAGTCCAGAACAAAATTTGCACCGATAAAGCCGGCGCCGCCAGTGACGAGAATGAACAAAATTTGCACCGATAAAGCCGGCGCCGCCGGTGACGAGAATCATCGAAAATCCTGTTAGAAAGCTTCCAAAGAAGCAGAACAAGCGTAACGCAAATAAATTTCAACAGCAAAACTAATAAACTAAAATATTCAGACGCATCTATGAGAATGGCCCCACCCCATTACTAATACACCCACCGGACGAAATAGCCCACCGTCACCAAGATGCGCTTAAGCAAACATACCCCAAACTGCCCTATCTTACTAACGGGCATCTAGAAAATTAATTTATTTCTCCGAAGCTTTCATTATGGGCGTTTCATTTAAAATGCCGAATTTTCGGAAACTGATTTTTTGAAGTACCCAAACATAAACTAGGCTGACGCCGCAAACTTGTCATCTAGACCGCAGACGCGACCCCTTGAAGCTGAACAACTCCGACAGGCACACTGTCTTTCAATACAACAAGTGCGTTAACCTTAAACCGGAGCATCTTTTCTTCTGCATCCACGAGCTTCGAATCATCGTTTATCGTCTTAGGATCAGTGGACATAAACTGGGACGCAACCAAACTGAGCGGATCCTCATGCGACTCAAACGCTCTTCGTATATCGCCATCAGTAATCAAACCTACCAAGCATTTCTCCCTGACAACCAAGCACAGACCTAATTTTCCCTGCGTAACAACATGGATAACCTCTCTAAAGCTGGACGTAGAGGAACAAAAAGGCAGGTCGTCTTTTCGCATTACATCAACAACTCGTGTAAGCAAACGACGCCCCAAACTCCCACCGGGGTGAAACCTTGCAAAATCCTCTGGCTGAAACCCCTTTGCCTCCGACAAAGTCACCGCCAGTGCGTCACCCATAACCAATGTTGCAGTCGTAGAACTCGTGGGTGCCAAGTTATTCGAACACGCCTCTCTCTCCACTCCGACGTCGAGAACAACGTTCGCATTCCTTGCAAGCGTCGAATCGATCTTACCTGTCATTGCGATAACCCGGTTTTCTTGATATTGAAGAAAGGGGATCAATCTTAGCAACTCCTCAGTTTCACCACTATTTGATATAAGAAGAACGACATCATCGGACTTAATCATACCCAGATCGCCGTGAAATGCCTCCCCAGGGTGCACAAAAAAAGCAGGAGTCCCCGTCGAAGCCATGGTCGCGGCAATCTTACGACCTACGATTCCGCTCTTTCCCATACCAACAATGACCAATCGCCCACCCGCCTTAGAGATGATGCCAACTGCTTCTTCGAATTTAGCGTTGAGTCTCTCAGACATAGAACTCAGCGCGTCAATCTCATCACGAATAACCTTTCTCGCTCTTTGCAAAATACTAGTCATATCAAAAAATCTTTCTAAACGTTAATATTTTCTACTGAACCATTCCGCCCATCACACTCAAGAATCCCTGACTTGTAGAGTAAACATGGCTTTTCCCTTGGGCATTCAAAATAGCATCTGCCAATTCACGAAAGGCTCCCTGTCCGCCCTTGCTTCTCAAAACAATAGACACCGCCGATTTCACGTACTCAGCCGCATCCGCAACTGTTGCCGTCAAGCCACAAACCGCAAACCCAGGAAGATCTATCGAATCGTCGCCGAGAGCCAAAGTATCACTTGACTCAACACCCAAAGCACTCATCAAGGAAACAAATGCCGATTTTTTATCTTTTACTCCAAGAAGAAATTTAGAAACTCCTAGATCTTCCAGCCGCCTTCTAAGCGCCGCTGAATCTCGCCCAGACACAACAGCAACACGAATGCCACACTCCTCCAACATACGCAAACCGAGTCCATCACGTACATTAAAGCATTTGAGTCGCTCCCCCGTCTCGTCGTACCAAACGCCTCCATCAGTTAGCACACCGTCTACGTCGGCTATAACTAATTTTACCGATGCAAGTGACGGCACTTCAGCAACTTCCTCGCCGCTCATTATCGAACGGACACGTGACAAGCACTCTGGAGTGTCAACACCAGGCCCGGTAGGAGCCACATCAAAGACGGCAATTCGAATTCCTGCATTTAGCAATCTCAACTGCTCCAAAGACTCTGACTTCTCTAACATAGACATTGTCATTGAACCATAACCAGCCAACACAGCATGTCTGTACGCGTAAACGCCAATGTGCTTGAAATAAGACGATGAATCAGAGTTGCGCGGATAGGGTATTAAAGACCGACTAAAATAAAGAGCACCGCCGTGTGAATCGCGAACAACTTTTACGCAGTTTGGGTCAGAAGCCTCCCGCAACCCAACCGGATGACATAAAGTCGCAACAAGGATATCTGGATCTGCTCGCATTCCGTTAAGAAGCAAATCAATATCGCTTGGCCTAACAAGTGGCTCATCACCCTGTAAATTAACGTACACATCAGCATCAAAATGATGCATAACTTCAACAAGCCGATCCGTACCTGAAGCGTGAGAGGAACAGGTCATAACAACCTGCCCATCAAACGATCTAACGACATCTGCGATGCGTTGATCGTCTGTTGCAACGATCACAGCCTCGATTCCAGATACCTGTGCCGCACGCTCATAAACGTGCTGAACCATAGGTTTTCCAACAAGATCGATAAGCGGCTTTCCAGGCAATCGACTGGAACCATACCTTGCAGGTATGACAATAACTACTCGCATTAAACCTCCATCGAAATCGCCTGAATTTTCAGTAACTGACTGACCAATTTCGGCAAATCATCGAAAGGCAGCATATTGGGGCCGTCGCAAGGAGCACTATCCGGATCCGGATGAGCCTCCATGAACACACCTGAAACCGCACCTGTAGCAAGCGCAGCTCGAGCTAAAAGCGGAACATACTCCCGCTGCCCACCACTGCTAGAACCATTAGCACCAGGCATCTGAACGGAATGTGTTGCATCAAAAATAACGGGGCAACCAGTGACGTCTTTCATACCCTGAAGGCCACGCATATCCACAACGAGGTTCCCGTAACCAAAGAACGTTCCACGCTCGCAGACATAAAACTGATCATCACGAACGCCAGCTTCGCGGGCAGCCTCTTTTGCTTTATCTACAACATTCCTCATCTCCCAAGGAGCAAGAAATTGCCCCTTTTTGATATTGACCGGCTTTCCACTTTGAGCGACAGCCTTGATGAAATCAGTTTGACGACAAAGAAACGCGGGCGTTTGTAGGATATCGACGACCTCCGAGACCGGACCGACCTGCCAAGATTCATGCACATCAGTAATTACAGGCACACCTACCTTTGACTTCACCTCCTCGAGAATAGATAGACCTTCATCAATACCGACCCCCCTAAAAGAAGAACCGGAGCTTCGATTAGCCTTATCAAAAGAGGATTTATAGACAAAAGATGAGCCGAGACTCGAAAAAATCTCCTTCAAGGCCTCAGCAGTTTCTAAAGCAAAAGACCGAGACTCGATAGCACAAGGACCGACAAAAAAAATCATTTCTAACCCTTTTCACTCAACTCAAGCAACTCTTTAAGAAAACCACGCAAACTATACTTTTCATAAATACACGCCGGCAACTCTTCATACTCCGAATCGATAAATGACCTTGGAACAACCGGGTGATCTCTATCAACAACCAAGATATTCTCAGGTCTATAAAAATCGTAATTGACGACGTCCGCATTAGTCGTAATTAACTTGCGACGGGCTCCCAAAACTTCGAGAGTTCTCATCGTCAGACCCTGCTGCGCAGAATGCTGAACATCCAAAACAGCTAAGCTTCTATTTATCACTTCAGCAACCGCGCTTTGATTCATTTTTGAAAATGAAAGTTCATCCAACTGAACCTTACGAAATTTCGGATCAGCCAACTTCCTCCACACATATAGCAGATAAGATTGAATATACAGAAATCGAAAAAATCTGACGTCACTACCCATTCCATCGCGCAACAATTTAACGACACGAGGTCGATCATCGTGCGCGGTCCCTATAAATGAGACATCAAAATCAAACTCACCCCCAATCTCCATTTCATAATGAGGTGAGAAAAATAGCGGTCTAAAATACAAACCAAACTTATTAGCATCCAAAGAGTCGAAAGTTGCCACACTCTTAAAAAATTTTATATTTTCGGTAAGACCGGGCTTATTCCTAAATGAGTCCCACATGTAAAGCAACATGGCCGCTTTTGGATTTCTATCGCGAAGCCATTTAAGCACCTTAGTAGAAAGCCCTTCCCCCTGAAAAACCAAAATGTAATCGTAGTATCCCAAAGGACGATCAGCCAATTTCGAAAAGAAAAATCTGTCCGCAACTGGAAACGTTAGCTGACGATTTAATCTGGTCGCCGCCTTAACTAACGTCGTATCAGCAGGTCGATCTGGGAAAAGATCAACAGAATGGCCGAGAGAAACTAGCTCAGAGCAAATTAATTTATCGTAATTAAAGTATTTTGGAGCAATGAGCAGTGTTTTCATGTTCATCTCCATACATGCACTAAAATCCGCACTAGACGCAAATTCAGCTTCATGAGATGTCAAAAATTTAAATCACCAAGCACCGTCTTAAACTTCGTTTCGTAGCGGCACCATGAACATAAAAAAAAGCCATTCTAACGAATCACAAAATAGCGATTTGAAATCCTAAAAATGAAAATGCCCGATCAGATAGGCCTTTAGGGCGTCCTGTCATACACAAGGGCACCTCGAAAAAACCCTGATTTCACCGAATTGCTGTTGTAAGTTGTTGATTTAGCGATATCGGGTTTTCGGAAAGTGATGTTTTTCGAGGTACCCTTTGCTTTACATGGAAATTAGCAACACCAAAAAATTTGTGTATAACGAGATGCCTTTAAAGCTCCCGCTGCCACGAGAACGAGATCGACTTCAATTACCTTGCAGCAATGTCTATTTCGCAATTCGGCGCCTTATAGAGACTCGCAAAAAATATGTCGGCAAATAAATCGATACAACAAAAGGAGTTGGAACGCTCCGCATAATCTATTTTCATACAGACATCAACCCACGCTCTCGCAATTCCTTATTAGCTCTATCGAGTCCATCCTCAGGCAACGGTTGCCCGTTAACCCAATCACAGAATCTGTCCAATCCTCGATCCAGTGAAATTTTCGGGGAAAAACCAAGATCATGCTGAATGCGCGTGAGGTCGGCATAACAATGCCTGATATCACCAACTCTAAACTCCCCGGTCACATGGGGCTGGACGCTTCCCCGAAGTTTCTTTACAAGCATATCTGCCAAATCCAAAACACTTGTTGGCACTCCCGAGCCAACATTATAAACACTACCATTTGGCACATTCTTCTCAAGCGCAAGCGACAACGCGGCGACGACATCACTAACATGAACGAAATCGCGGCTTTCATGTCCGTCTTCAAATATAGGAAGGCTCAAACCGCGACGAATCCGCGTTGAGAAAATCGACAAAATTCCTGTGTACGGATTATTTAGAGACTGCCCCTCACCATATACGTTCTGGAATCTGAAAATTACAGAATCAATACCTAGGGCTTCACTACCTATTCTAACAATATCCTCTTGCGCATATTTTGTTGCCGCGTAAATTGAGGCAGGGCTCACTTTGGCATTCTCGGGAGTATGAACAGGAACAACCACACTGCTGCAGCACGAACAAACAGGATCCCATTCGTGACGCTTAAGAGTCTCGACACTGCGAGGCTCAGGATAAACGATTGCCTCGCACGAATTGCAGCGATACGCTCCCTCGCCATAAACACTACGACTGGAAGCGAGAATAACCTTTCTTGGCTTACTCGTTCTTCTTGCAAGCACATCAAAAAGTAACGCAGTGCCACATGTGTTTACAAAGTTATAGTGAGAAATTTTATACATCGACTGCGCCGTACCCGTCTCTGCCGCGAGATGATAAACAGCATCTACATCATCAAGCGCAGATTCCCAGTCTTCTCGGCTCGTCACATCACCTCGAATGAAGCGAACACCGGGAGTCGTGAGTTCATCAGGATAGTAGATAGGCATGCCTCCATGAATTTGCGCACTGAGGTTATCCATAACAACAACATCATTTTCTAGACGTGCGAGATGCGCAGCAAGTCGAGAGCCAATAAAACCAGCACCACCAGAAATAAGTATCTTCATCATCTTAATCTTTAAGAAAAATCTTTCCGCCAACAAAAGTAGCATTGTCCGGCACATCACGATTTACAACACTATTTGCCCCGATTACCGCGTAGTCCCCTATCGAGCAACCACCCAATACAACGGAGTTCGCACCCAAAAAAACACCTTTACCGATTTTTATTGGACGAACAACCCATCCCGTATCAAGACGGGATCCTGTCGCGTCATAGCGATGCTCAACTTCGTTAACTGTCACACGAGGCCCAATTACGACATCATCGCCAATCTGCACAGAATCAGCACAAATCAGATGAAAACATTGTCCTATCGAGACATTCTGTCCGACAGCCACTGCACCAGAATATATCTCTATCCTTGCTCCAGGATAAATTCTCAACTTAGAGCCCGTTCGCATTCGACTTAAGCCCGTCGTAAAAATGGGTTTGCCAAATATCGACAAGCGCATCTCTTTATATATAAGAGAGTAGCACAAGCCTCTAAACAACCAAGAAAGCTTGCCAAATGACGGAAATTTACTTAACACAACGCCCCTTATCTGAAACTGGCAATATACCAACCATTAGTCCGAAAATCGGCGTAGCCAATGGAAATGCATTTAACATAACAACTATTAAGCTCACAATCACAAATTTCTTTTTTTCCGATTCAAGTGAACTACTTAAATAGGCAGAAATAAAAGTAGCTAGCAGAATAAAAGTGCTTGCACCGAATTGAAAAAAGAGAGCACCAAGCCCTGACTGAATTCTCGTATCAGAAACGTGAATGTAATATTCTGCAAACCTAGACGAATAAACTAGAACGATATCTCTCCACGTTTCCATGGAGAATCCATGCGGTATAAAATAATTCTCGAAAGATGCCAGAAGCGAGAACCAGATGCTAAGCACCCGGATATTTGCTGACGTATCAGAAACGATAAACAAACTTGGCTCATCTATTACAATGTCGATAAACCACACAGCCCGAGACTCAGGCAAAGCATATCGCACCAACTGAAACAACACATAACCAAACACAAAACAAAATGGAATCCACTTCAAAAATAGCGCTGGCTTTTGAAATGCGAAATACACACACAACACAACAACACCCAGCCCGATAGCGGTGCTGGACTGACTAATAAAAACCAACTGCAACAGAAAAAGAAAAATATAAAATCTCGAAACGCCCGATAAAATACATAAGCCAATAAGCAATATACAGCTTAATCCGTAATGAGTCGGCTCCGGAAATAGACTAACAGCTCCACGCCCCCCCTCACCTAGAATACCCTCCCCCCAACCACCCAACGCGAAAGTCATAAAACTCGGACTTATCGTCAGCTGAACAACACCAACTATTAAGAAAAGCCAGCAAGAGACTCTTAAGACCGAGCGCAGCTGCTCTGCATTTCTTGTGTAAAAATGCCGTCCGCAATAACTAGCAAGAAAAAAGGTAACTGGCCCCACTAGTGCTACAACGCTTTCTGATGTGATAGGAAAAAAGAGAAAAATCAAAATGCAGAAAAGAAGAAAACAACCTCCTAATAAATCGACTCTAGAAATCTTCTTGCCAGGAGAGAATATTACAAAAAAAACAAAAATAGAAAAGACTAGAAAGTATGGTTGGATGTAAGTTGTTTTTCCTGTTATAAACGCCAGAGGATTAATGTATGGAAAAAACGCTAACAGAAAAAAAATCCATCCTAACCAACTGGATCGCTTACGCGTGGTTATATCTTGAGGCATATATGCTTCTAATCTCTACAAAGACCATACAAAAACATATCTCTCTAGAACACCAAATCGCAAAGCCAAGCAGATTGTTCCTATAATAAACAGGCCAAAACTAGCCGCTTTCACACGCCATCCACTGAAATTAACCCCCGTTATCCGACGTAAATCTGCGGCTAGAGAATATCTAGTCCAAAGCAAGGTTCCAGCAGTAACGACACATAGAGAATAAACACTTTGAGTTTCAGACAATAAAAAAATCTTGACTCCAAACCCCAAAAGCATGGCCCAAAGAACCCTGCGAAGAACTAGAGTCGAAAACCCTTTTATCTGCAAGGCCTCGAGAACTGGTCCATATGGACTCGCCGCCGACACACCCAATCCAATTAATAACGCGTACTGCATAATCGTAACGTAATTCGAGATAGAACCCGTAAGCAAAGCGTATTCCATTAACGCATAGAGCGCCCCCAGCATCAACAGATTAAGACCGAATGTCCATTTACGAAGATGCGTGAGCTTGGCTGACGAAGCGGGATCTTCGATATATTTCAAACGGGGCTCCGCAATTTTTGACAACGCCATAGCAGGAAACATTAACATCAATGCTATCATCCACGCTAAATCGAAGTCACCAGCAGCGGAGACGGTAACAAAGTGATTAATAAGTAGAACATCTGCCCTATCTATAACTGCCAATATTATCAGAGGAGTCCCAACATACACCATCTCAGTTAGAATACGTCGCTCAGGCATGCCCTTTTTAGCCGGAAAAAAGAATGCCGGAAGAATGTGTTTTCGTATTCGAAACGCCGAAATCACCTGAGAGACCAGCATAGCTGCTGCTGCATATAACGCAACTGGCTGAAAAGAAACGAACCCGATTAGCAAAGGCGATCTCAATAAACGTTGAGAGAAGTTTAAGTCTACCTGAGCGGCACCCGCATCTCCTCGATGTCGCCATATTGTATTCGATAAGTTGTATGCTCCCCAAAAAGGAATTACCCAAATTGACATCAAGTACAGCGGCAGCGAAACATTTCCATTTAATATAAAATAAATTATCGGATAATACAAAAGCGACAAAATCACTGTCCCAACAATTAAAACCAAAATCACAAAACGAACCAGACAATAGAGACCTGAAAGATTGCCAATATCGTCTTGAATAAATCGACTAACTACACGCTCGCTTCCAAGCATGAATAGCGGAAGCATCGCAGTTGCAAAACTTGCTGCAACTCTGAACTTGCCAAATTCGTCGGGAGCCAGAATCTCTTTAATTATTAATGTCGCCCCAAACATCAAGGCGGTGCCTAAAATGTTTGAAAGAACACCCGAAATCAAGCCTCGAAGATTCATTTATCTACCTAACATGGTCTAACAAAACTTGAGCAACTCTTCTCGCAGAAACTAAATCTTCATCTCTAAAATGACCATCAATAAGATACTTTTCTCTAAACTCATTAAAGATTAGAATTTGATTATTCTTATTCGCGGATATAGCCCACCAAGAAGAAAGACGTCCAAGTAACTCTCGTAGATGTTCTGGACTGACTATCTTAAAAATACCAGGCAATCTATCGTAAAATGAATCGCCCATCACTAGAACCTTTTTTCCTTTTAGATAGGCGTCCAGCCCAGTCATGGAATTTATAGTTACAATGCCGTCTGCACGAGCCAAATCCTCATCCAGAGTCGAAGAGGACAGACTAACTCGATCATTTGAAGAAATTTTCGAATAGAGCTCACACTTATATCGCTTCCGATATAGAGGGTGCTCACGAACAACTATAGAAACCTGAGCGTCAGTTGCATTTAACAATGCCTCTAAGAGCGTAATCTCATCGTAGCGATATGGATTGTGATGTACATTATTAACATCATCAGGAACTTGAAGGGCGATCAGTATTGTCCGTCTTCTTATCACCGCAGGCTTGTCTTTTAAAGCTGCTTTATAAACTCTGCCCGCGCACTTAGCACGCCTCACATTCTCAAGATCGACCGGAATCTTCCCAATTAAACCTAGAAAAAAGAAAGAAATATAATCGAAGCCGCGCAAATAGGGTTTCCGACGATAACGATCACGTGGTGCTCTCACATCCAAGCTCGAACTTTCACCCTTTAGCCGTTCAAGTGAATCTCTGAACGAACAATTCGCGTTTACGCCTTTTGCGTCTATGATCGTTGTCCCATTGGGCCCTTGTTCAAAAAAAAGACAGGGGATCGCAAAAGAGGCACATGCCATCTTCGCAGCTTCGCCAACCATCCGCGCATCTCCAGATATCAATGCAACATCTGGATTAAATTCTTTGACCAACCTTTTTATCGCATTCAGGTATCCATATGCTTGATTAACCAGCCGCGCCTTCTCGCTCTCATTCAACTTTGGTTGAACGAAGACCTGATAGCTCAAAAGCTTTTCCAAATCTTCATTCGTTAGAAACTCGCTCCCACTCTTGTCATTTGCCGCAAGCCAAGGCACCCATATCACATTTCTGCCTTGAATTTTAAGGAAACAGAAGCCGCTTGGATAAATTGCAAGATGTAAAAATTCCGATCCGGGTTCAATTTCGCGAACGCCGTCTTCCACTTTCGCGAAAAATCTCGCAAAATCGTCATAGTACAAAAGAGAAAGCACTTTCATGGGCCGAAAAGTTACTCTATTCCGAAATTAAAGATGAGAGATGTTAGCCATATGCCAATCCATTCTCAATGCAATGCTATTTTCCTGAACGATAGGAGTAACGATAAACATATCCCTTGTATCCGTACCGATATCGCTGCCGATCTGCATTCAGATCGTTGAATACAAATCCTTTAACTTGCACTCCCATATGGTTAAGCCGTTTGACAGATTGTTCAAGCTCCGCGATTGGATGCCGACCGGCACGTGCAACCATTAAAGTGGCGCCAACCATACGGCCAATTATTGCAGCGTCCGATACAGCAAGGATTGGCGGCGCATCCACGATCAGCATGTCGAACTGCTTTCCGAGGTGTTCAATCATCTGCTCAAAGCGCTGATGCATAAGAAGCTCGGACGGATTAGGCGGGATTTGGCCTGTTGTGACAACCCAAAGGTTTGGCACCAATGTGGGTTTGACAATATCTTCTAACTTGACAGTGCCCGCCACGTATTCGCTTACACCTATTTCACGGCGCAGGCCGAATTCTTTATTGATATGGCCTTTGCGTAGGTCCGCGTCGACAATGACGATACGCTGACCGGAATTAGCTAGCACTGCACCGAGATTCTTGGATATGAAGCTCTTTCCAAGGCCAGGGCTGGACCCGGTGATGAGTAAAGAATTATGTGATGCGTCCATCAGCGCAAAATGGATGGTAGTACGTAGTCCGCGCAAACTTTCGATTGCATCATCCTCCGGATTACGGACAGCAAGAAGTTCGCCTGCGGTTTTTATCCCCCTAGCACGGCGAAAGATCGTTGCCTCCTCCTTGCTGTGAGGAATCGTGGCATACACCGGCAAGCCAAGGTGGGATTCGATGGTTTCTGGGTCTTCGACTACAACGCGCAGAGCACGAATGATCCAGATAACAGCGGCACTGACGATAAGGCCGAGTAGAGCGGCAATCGACAGCACGGCTGGCGGCTTCAAACCGACGGGCATATTAGGCACAGCGGCTTGGTCGATGATGCGCACGTCTCCCACCGTGCCAGCCTTGGAAACCTTGAGTTGCTGAGCGGTGTTGACCAAGTCGGTGTATAGGGTTGTCGAAACCTCCACATCCCGCGCGAGACGCAACACCTTTTGCTGAGTATCAGGTAGTTTGCTGACTTCAGAGTCGAACTGCTTGCGACGTTCTTTAAGGCGCTCTAAACGCTGATCTACAGCCCGAACGCGCGGATGTTCCTCGGTGAAACTCTGGCGGAGTTCGTCGCGCTCCTGATGCAACGCTACGATCTGATTGTCTACCTCAACGAGAGACTGGAGCACGCTCTGAGTTTCAAGACTTAGATCCAAGGAACCGCGGCTTTGGCGATAGGCGTTATAGGCAGCCTCTGCAGTGTCCATCTCACCCTTCAGGGTTGGAAGCTGGGTTTCAAGGAACTTGAGGGTGTTTTCGGCTTCGGCAGAGCGGCGTTCCACATTTTGGCGGACATAAGTCTTAAGGATGTCGTCAAGGATGATGCCAATTTTTTCCTGCTCTGGGCCGGCTAGGCTAACCTCTAGAATGCCCGACTTCTTGCCGCGCTCCTTGACGACAAAGTCCTTTCGCATGAGATCAACGGCTGATTCGATAGGACGATGAACGAGAACGAAACGAGTGCCGGGGCGGGCCTTCATCTTGGAAACGAAGATGGAGAACTTGCCTACGGTGGCGCGCGTTCCGACAGTGCCTTTTAGGGCGCTGTCGTTTTCCTCGTCGAAGAGCTCAAAGCTGCCATTCTTTCCAGCGGTGAGAATAAGAGGCTGATCTTCCGCACTACGCGGCACATTGAGGGCATCTACCTGCAATTGCTCGCCCCCCCACGCATAACTAGAGAGGCCGAGGAACGCCACACGGAGTTCTTCGCCCTCGTAGCGGCGAGCGATTGCCGAACCGATCAGGGGGAAGTATTTAGGGCTAACCTCGATATCGAGCTTCAGGCGATTGATGACACGCCCTAGAACCATACGGGAGGTAAGGATTTCCTGCTCGGCAGCTGCGGTGGTGTTATCTCCCATAAGAGGCTCAAGATCCTTAAGTGCCGACGAGATGCCACCACCGCCCTTCTCTTCAACCTGCAGCAGTCCGTCCGCTTTGTAAATCGGTCTGGCGACAAAAATGTATCCAACACCCAGAAGGACTGTGATAGCGGTGACTACGGCGATAAGCCATCTGTACTCGAGCACTACAGCTACGATTTCACCTACAGCGAGCCCTTCGTCCTCTTCGGTACCTGTGGCTATTTGTTGGCCGGGGATAAGTGGCCCGGATTTAAGGGTGTCATTTTCCATTGTTAGATATTACTTTCAAATGATGCATATATTCGAGAGGCCGGTAGCAGATATGCGCTAGCACATTCAGATTTGGTGTTTCGCAGGCAAGGCCGGTGGGGTTGAGCATATAAAATAGACCCCACTGCGTTCGCATCTCAGCGAAACCCTTTGTGACAGGACCTAGCTAGACGAATAAACTCGGCCTCGGCGTTCATCTCGCATATAAACTGGACTTATTGCCGGCCCCCAAACAACGGGTAGCGAGTCAAGCTGGTCTGGTAGAGGGTCGTTGCCGTAGGCAGGATGTTGCTGATCACGCGGTTCCAGCGCACCACGTCGGCGGCATCCACATAGAC
>APMI01036222.1_pt1 | contig 13415 bp, 14 predicted proteins | sample 667938 | NCBI WGS metagenome assembly APMI01 (sample SAMN01084076, study PRJNA167559) | wastewater metagenome | biome: Wastewater | place: Denmark: Ejby Moelle, Odense | collected 2011-11-28 | reverse complement strand
AGCGCAGCACCGCCGGGCCGCCGACGTCCAGAGCGAAAGCGAGGGGAAAAGGCGGAAGGCAAGATAAAAGGTCGCGGCACTCAGCCGCTTGAAAACCCTGTCTGCACGTGGGGGTGGCGCGGCACGCACCTGGGCGCGACGGTGTGCCGCGAGAGTGCGCAACGCCGCATCGCCATTGGCGAAGGCGCGTGCTTCGCCCGCTTGGCTGCGCTGGTCTTGGATGGAGGCGCACCATGAGCAAGCACGACGACGAGCGGTTCCGGGTACGGCCTGGCACGCCGAAACAGCACGATGACGCCTTCATCAACAAGGTGCTGCGCCAGACCAACAAGGCCGGCGCCAAGCTCGGCAAGACAGTCGGCAAAGTCGGCCATCGGCCCGGTTCCCGACTGGGGCGTGGCCACGTCGCGGCCCGTTTCGCCGGGGCCTCGCTCACGCCCAGCGCCCGGCGTGTGACGATCAAGGCGCGGCTGGTCAATCTGTCCAAGGCCGGGTCGCGGTCGACCGCCGCGCACTTGCGCTACATCGAGCGCGAAGGGGTGGATCGCCAAGGCGGTCCGGGCCATGCCTACGGCCCGACAACCGACGCAGCGAATACAGCCGCTTTCGAGGAACGCGGGCGCGAGGATCGGCACCAGTTCCGCTTCATCGTCTCGCCGGAGGACGCCGAACAGCTCGACGATCTGCGCACCTTCACCCGGCATCTTATGGCGCGTATGGAGGCCGACCTGGGTACGCGGCTGGACTGGGTGGCGGTGGATCACTGGAACACTGACAACCCGCACACGCACGTCGTCCTGCGAGGGAAGGACGACACCGGCAAAGACCTCATCATCTCCCGCGACTACATCGCCGAGGGGATGCGCCACCGGGCCGCCGAACTGGCAACCGAATGGCTGGGGCCGCGCACCGAGCTGGATATCCAGCGGACCATGCAGCGTGAAGTCGACCAGGAGCGGTGGACGGGGTTGGATCGCACCTTGCAGCGCTTGGCTGTGGGCGGTCTTGTGCGTCCGGAGACGCTGGCCGAGCCCCGACTGCAACGCCAGCGGCAAATGCTGATCGGCCGCCTGCAACGCTTGCAGCGCATGGGTCTGGCGACCGAGCAGCAGCCCGGCACATGGGCCGTCCACGCAGACGCCGAACCCACGCTGAGAGCCATGGGCGAGCGAGTCGACATCATCCGCACTATGCAGCGCGCCATGAGTGGCCGGCAACGCGAACTGGCCGTGTTCCAGTCCGGCGAAGACGGTCGGGCAATCGTCGGTCGCGTCGTCGGCAAGGGACTAGCCGACGAGCTACATGACAAAGGCTATCTGATAGTCGATGGCACGGACGGCAAGGCGCACTACGTCACGCTGCCACCGCGCTCGGAGCTGGAGCAATATCCGACCGGCGCGGTGGTGGAGGTGAAAGATTCGAGTGACGTGCGCACGGCCGACCGGAACATCGCCGCGCTGGCCGTCGATGGGGTGTACCGCACCGATCATCACTTAGCGCTCGCCCAAGGTCAGGCCACGCCCGACCGCGACCCGCGCGAGGTAGTGGCCGCCCATGTGCGTCGGCTCGAAGCCCTGCGCCGCGCCGGCATCGTGGAGCGTGAAGCCGAAGGTGTCTGGCGCGTGCCCGACAACCTTGCTGAGCGAGGCAGTCAGTACGACGCGCAACGCCTTGGCGGTGGCGTGGCAGTGGAGCTGAAATCACACTTGCCGATTGAACGGCAGACTCGCGTCATCGGCGCGACGTGGCTGGACCAGCAGTTGATCGGCGGTGGCAAAGGGCTGGGGGACCTTGGCTTTGGCGCCGAGGTCAAGGACGCGCTGCAGCAGCGTGCCGACTTCCTGGCCGAACAGGGGCTGGCCGAGCGGCGGGGCCAGCGTTTGCTCCTAGCGCGCAACCTGTTGGCGACGCTGCGCGGGCGCGAACTGGCGCAAGCTGCGAAGGACATTGCCGCTGAAACCGGGCTGGAACATCGGCCGATGGCCGACGGGCAGCGCGTAGCCGGCATCTACCGGCGTTCCGTCATGCTCGCCAGCGGGCGCTATGCGATGCTCAATGACGGCACGTGCTTTTCGCTGATCCCGTGGAAGCCGGTGATCGAACCGCGGTTGGGTCAGCAACTCGCCGCCACGGTGCGCGGTGTCGGTGTGTCATGGGAGATTGGGAGACGGCGCGGTCCATTTATTGGCTAACCAGATGCGCGTTGTCTATACCGGCAATTTCCACTGAGGCTCCACGTCGTGGATTAGTTGTGCGATCCAATCGGTGAATGCACGAACCGTCGGGGAAAGATGGCGATTCTTCGGGTACATGATCGATAGAGGGATGGTCGGCGCCTTGAGGTCGGGAAGCACTCGCCGTAATTTGCCGCTGCGCAGATGGGGGATCACCATGTAGCTGGCGGCTCGAATCAGACCAAGACCCTCCAAGCCACCGGAGACATAAGCATCCGTATCGTTGACGGCAATGCGTTCGGGAACGTGGGCTGCACATTCCTCGCCGTCGATGACGAAGCTCCAATGCGTGCTGCGACCGTTGCGATTTGATAGAAAACCTACTGCATGGTGATTACGCAGATCGTCTAATGACTTTGGCTCGCCATACTGTTCGATATAGGCGGGCGAAGCGCACGTGACCCACTCAAACCCAGCGATACGCCGCGCAACGAGTATGGCGGAGTCCTGCGGAACGCCGGCACGGATCACACAATCGACGCCCTCTTGGACGAGATCAATCGTCTGGTCACCCAAAGTTAGCGTCAGTTCGACATCAGGATATGTAGCCTGGAAGTTCTTGATAGCAGGCAATACGAACAGGCGCGCGAACGAAGACGTCATATCGACGCGCAACTTGCCCCTAGGCCGTCCCGCACTGCCAGGGAACGAGGACTCCACCATTTCTATCTCTGCCAGCAGACGGCGGCAATGGTCGTAATAGAGACTTCCATCAGGCGTAAGGCTGATATGTCTGGTTGTACGCTGGAGCAGCCTTACGCCGAGATAAGTCTCCAGTTCTTTGATGGCACGGGTCACCGACGATGGCGGAATGGCCAGGCTGTCGGCTGCCTTGCCGAAGCTGTGTGCTTCGACGACACGAGCGAAAACCTGCATGGCCTGAATTCGATCCATTCCAATATTCCTTTGTTTGGCCTGCGGCTTGCCGATAAGGCGAAGTGGAAATATTTAGAACTCGGCCGTTTCCGGGTCCGGCCCTAAGCGCCCATCGGGTCGATCGAGTTTTGCCATGCGAGTCAGGTCGTCCTCATCCAGCGAGAAATCGAAAAGCTCGAAGTTCTCTTCGATACGTGCAGGACGAGCAGACTTCGAGATGACCAGAAACCCGTTGTCCAAGTGCCAGCGCAAGATGATCTGCGCGGGGGATTTGCCGTGCTTCACAGCCAGTTCCTGTACCAAGGAATTCTCCAATGGAGACACTTGGCGATCCTTCCAAAGCCCCAGTGGACTCCATGATTGCGTGGCGATACCGATTTCTTCATGGAAGTGCCACAACTCACGTTGTTGGAAGTACGGGTGCAACTCCACTTGATTTAACACGGGCTTGACTCCGGTTTCGCCAATCAGGCGTTGCAGTTGCGGAATAGCGAAATTGCATACGCCAATAGCGTTCACTCGCCCCTCGTCGCGTAATCGGATCATGGCGCGCCACGTATCGACATAGGCGTTGCGCATCCGGGAGGGCCAGTGCATCAGGTAGAGGTTGATGTGCTCCAGGCCTAGTCGTTGCAGGCTGGCATCGAAGGCGCGCAGTGTCTGCTCGTAACCGTGATGGGTATTCCACACCTTGGTCGTAACGAAGACCTGTTCGCGAGGGAGGTTGGCAGCATGGATGCCATCTCCGACACCCTCCTCGTTGTAGTAAGCCTCGGCCGTGTCGATCAGTCGATAGCCTGAATGTAAGGCATGGGTGACAAGGGAGGAACTGGCATCCGGGTCAACCTGCCACAGCCCATACCCCAGCCTAGGGATGAGGGTGCCGTCGTTCAATGTCTGAAGGGAGGTGCTCATGGCCATGAGTCGCACTAGGAAAGAGTGAAAAAGAGCGGTCAGTATGACTCACCAAGGTAAAAAATTATTCCATATTTTGCAATATTAATTTCGCTTGAATCCTAAAAATGGCCACTTATCTCAAAACATTTTAAAAATCCGGAATCAATTATTCCATATTTGCTAATACTAAAAGCCAAGTTTGAGTCTATACCAATTAGCTCTTCCGGCGCAGACTCTCGAACGCTACTTCGGGACGCGCCGAGCACTCGGCAGAGATGAATGCCGCCAACCACGGGCGTCCTATCCATTCTCAGAAAGGAACAGCGACATGGACACGCAGGCAACGTCATCAACCAAGCCGCGTAAAGGATTGCGTGGGGGATCGTGAAGATCCCGCCGGCAGGACATATTCATAAAAAGGATACTGTAGTGAACACAAACAAAGTGGATTTAAGTGACATCCTGGTGCTCGGTGCCGGGCAACTAGGATTGGCGGTCGTGCGCAAGCTTGCTCCGCGTCTACGGGTAGCCAACGAGCGACTGACGGTGCTGGTCGCACCGCAAACCATGAACGCTCCCTCCGGGCAGGATGCCTTGACTCTCGCGGAACTGCGCGAGCTTGGCGTTGAGATCATGGGCCTGGATCTGGCGTCAGACGAGCAGACGCTGACCAGCCTGTTCAAACGCTTCAGGACGGTGGTGAACTGCACCGGCTTCGTGGCTGGCCCGGGCACCCAACTGAAGATCACCCGCACGGTGCTCGCCGCAGGGGTCAAGCGGTACTTCCCGTGGCAGTTCGGCGTCGATTACGACATCGTGGGGCGTGGCAGTGGGCAGCCTGTGTTCGACGAGCAGTATGAGGTCCGAGGACTGCTTCGCGGCCAGACCGGCACCGAATGGGTGATTGTTTCGACCGGGATGTTCACCAGCTTCCTGTTTGAGCCGTCCTTCGATGTTGTTGACCTGGCGCGGCGAACGGTCAATGGACTCGGTAGTTGGGATACGAAGGTCACGGTAACGACGCCAGAAGATATCGGAAAGCTCACCACGGAAATCCTGCTTGCCGAACCACGCATCGTCGATCAGGTCGTCTATGTCGCGGGGGACACGATCTCCTATGGGCAACTCGCACAAGTAGTCGAACGAGTCACTGGCCTCCCGTTCAAGAAGACTGAATGGACTCTCGACAAACTCCGCTCTGATCTCGCCGCCGCCCCTGATGATGTAATGACCCGTTACCGCGCAGCGTTCGCTCAAGGGGACGGTATGTGGTGGGACAAGTCGAACACCTATAACGCGCGTCATGGATTTGAGACGGCCGATGTCGAGAAATATCTGCGCGCTCGACTGGGTTGACAGTCTACGGACATTGCCGGTGCCCAACAGGGCATCGGCATTCGCGTTGGATTCCGAGATCATCGGCAACTCTATCTCTTGTGAGGTAGCAGACGCTGCCCTTTGCCGTCATTATCCCATCGTGGCGGGTTTAGTCCGACAGGCTGCTAGAGACGCACATCGAGCAGTCGCCTCTATCGCGTGCGACCAAGGAACTGGAAGAAGACTTGGGGGCACAGCTTTTCGTGCGTACAACCCATAGCACTCGCCTGACTCGCGCAGGCAAACTACTTCTGGAGCATGTGCCGCGCGTCTTCACCACCTTGCAGCAAGCGCGCGACAGCGCGAAGGCCGCCGCCAATGGCTTTCACGGCCAATTAGGGGTAGCGCTTTCTGACGGCATCACGCCATCACGATTTTCTACGTTTCTGGCTTTGTGCAGCCAAGAGGAGCCAGAAATCGAAGTCCATTTATCCGAAGTTTCGCTGACCCACCAAAGTGTTGAATGAGAATGTGCATTTACCAGTTGATCAGGGGATTTCGCCGCGGGCGGTTTAGTGTCATGCGCGTGTGACGCCAAATGAACCCGCCGTTTCCGTCGCCGAGGTGAACCGCGCGGGAGGCGTATGAGTTTCCCCAACTCCGGCATTGAATCGTGCGCGGTATGCGCTGGGATTGAGGCCGACGAGTTTTCCAAAACGGGTACGGAAAGTGACGGCGGAGTCGAAACCACAGTGATACGCGATGTCATCAATGGGGCGGCGAGTGGTCTCCAGCAACTCCTGAGCACGACGTATTCGTGCGATCAACAGCCATTGCAGCGGCGTTGTGCCCGTTTGTTCTCGGAACCGCCGAGCAAAAGTGCGTGAACTCATGTGCGCTTGGCGCGCAAGTGTGTCTACGCTCATCTCCGTATTCAAATGGGTAGTCATCCACTCCAATACTGGTGCCAAACTATCCTTGGATTGGGGCACTTCATGTCGAATGAACTGCGCTTGCCCGCCATCCCGATTCAGCGGAGCAACAGCAAGTCGCGCCGCGTGCGCCGCCGCTGCTTGGCCGTAATCACGACGCACAAGGTGCAAACACATGTCCATTCCGGCCAAAGCACCAGCCGAGGTAATAAGACGCCCCTCATCAACAAACAACACGTCCGGGTCGACTGTGATCTTGGGATGTCGATGCGCCAGTTCCGCCGTGCCGATCCAGTGCGTGGTTGCTCGATACCCGTCCAGCAATCCTGTCTCCGCCAGCACGAAGGCGCCCGAGCAGATCGAGGCAATTCGCGCCCCGTTCCTCCAGGCGGCGTGGATCGCAGCCTGCACCACAGGGCGCACTAGCCGCGCGGGATCCTCGATGCCGGGGATGATCACCGTATCAGCCGTAGCCAGATGATCGAGCCCGAAGGGTGCCTGTAGGTCGAATGCGCCGCTGCGCACGCGCTTCGCCTCTCCGCACACACGCACTCGATAGCCCGGCTTCCCATTTGACAGGCGCACAGACCTGAATACGTCGCAAGGGATACCGAGATCGAACGGAACAAAGCCATGCAGGGCGAGGACGGCAACGGTATGCATTGGTCGAATACTCCATCAGCAAGAGCGGACGGATATTTTGGCAGATATCGGATTGGCAGTAAATGATCGACACTTGTCATTACTGCCACTCACGCCTGACGACTCAATGGGCGAAAATTCTCCGCGCACACTAACTGTTTGGAGCATTGAGCATGAGTACCGTCCTTTCTATCCCCGCCTCGTCGCAACCGCTCACAATCGGCATGTTGCTCTATCCTGGCTTCACCCTGCTCGATCTTGCAGGGCCACAAGCTGCGCTCGGCCTTCATGGCAGAACGTTGTTATTCTGGAAGACGCTTGAGCAAGTTCCGACTGATTCAGGCATTTCCGTGAATCCGACGCATACCTTTGCCGACGCGCCAAACGCACTCGATGTGTTGTTCGTGCCTGGCGGCATGGGTACTAATGAAGCAATGTTAGATCCGGAGGTCGTCGAATTCCTCGCGCGCCTCGGGCAGCGGGCACGCTATGTCACTTCCGTTTGCACTGGATCATTGCTGCTCGGCATGGCTGGCTTACTCGACGGCTATCGTGCTGCCACGCATTGGGCGGCATACGAAGCGCTCGAAGCACTGGGCGTGACGTCGGCTCCCGATCGCGTCGTCGCGGATCGCAATCGCATCACGGGAGGTGGCGGAACTGCCGGTATCGATTTCGGCCTCACCCTGCTGGCCGAGCTACGCGGCGACGACGTCGCGAAAATCACCCAACTCCTCATGGAGTATGACCCGCATCCGCCTTTTAACACAGGTCATCCGCGCGTGGCCGGCGAACTGCTCACGCAGGCGGCGCGTGCAGCGCTCGGCGAAGACCTGATTCTTAACATTACTAAGATCGCCAGTGCGCGCCACACTCGGATCGAAATATGAATGCTCCCGCCCAGTCCCCTAATGGAGGTGCCGGCAGGCATCATCCGCTGCGCCGCCTACGTACAGCAGCGTTGATCGAAGGTGTGACCTTGTTCACGCTGCTTTGCATCGCAGTTCCCCTCAAGCATTTGTTGAGCCTCCCCACTGCGGTTTCGATCATCGGCCCAGTACATGGACTGGCGTTCGTGTTCTATCTCTGGATGGTCATCAATACAGCAGCCGCTGAGGACTGGAGCAGGAGCGAGATCATGCTTGCCGTCGCGACGGCCATGTTGCCCTTTGGGGCGTTCCTAAATGCGGCGTCCATGTGGCGCAAAAAGGCAAAAATGGATCAATCATGCTCTATCTGACAATCAAGGCGCTCCATGTCATTTCCATCATCACCTGGATTGGCGGCATGCTGTTAGCGGCGCTGTTGCTAGTTTCAGTTCGTCCGGTTACTGGTCCGTTTCTATTGCCGGACGATCGCTTGCTGGTCGCTCTACAACGATGGGATCGACGGGTCACAACGCCCGCGATGGCATCAGCCTGGGCGCTGGGTCTTGCACTGGCCATGCTGGGGGGGCAGTTTGCGGCGGCCTGGCTTTCGGCCAAGCTTGTGCTCGTCCTAGCACTGTCCGCACTACACGGAATTCAGGCCGGAACGCTACGCCGTTTAATGGCAAACGGCACACGACGCAAGCCGGGCACGATGGTGCGTTTCGCCCCACTTGGGATACTACTGTCCGTTGGAGCAATCGTTGTTCTTGTGATCTTCAAGCCTTTTTGAGCATTGCTGCAGCGATGAAAACTGTTCAAATGAAAATATCGATTGCCTTGGCACTTGTCCTATCGACCGTGATCGTTGCTTGCATGTCGGTGCAACTCTTCAATGTCGACGATGACGTGAGCCGCTTGATCGCCGATGGAGGCGTTTTTCTTGATGTCAGAACGAATTCGGAATACGCCGACGGCCACCTTGACGGCGCGATCAACATTCCCCTGGGAAGACTGAGAACGGATTACGTTCAGCTTGATCCGAACCGGACCTATGTTACCTACTGTTCCCACGGACTCAGGAGTATCAAGGCTGTTGAAATCCTAAAGGAAAACGGATTCAAACACGTCTTCAACGGTGGCTCCATGTCGAAGATCGAAGCACTTCGGCGTTCGCCGGAGGCGAAAAGGGATCGCTGACTTCCGACCAATACTGAGTTTCTGGCAGGACAAAGCTGGAGAGCGCCGGAAGGATTGTTTGCCATTACTGAATAGTTCTAACTAATATGCATAATCCTGCGAAGCACAGAACGAAGAAATGACCGAAACGCGCAAAGCGATATGGGCCAGGCATTCAGACGCAGCACGTGAATAGTCGAGGAGTCGTCGGACATGGAGTTACGCCACCTTCGATGTTTCATGGCCGTGGCTGAAGAACTCCACTTCGCCCGCGCAGCCGAGAAATTGCATATCGAGCAATCACCACTTTCGCGTTCCATCAAAGAACTCGAAGAAGAGCTGGACATTCAACTATTCGCTCGCACCACCCGTAGTACCCGACTGACGCGCGCAGGCCGGATGTTCTTGGAACACGTTCCTCGCGTCTTCGCTTCCTTGCAGCAGGCTCGGGACAGCGTAATAGCCGCCGCGAACGGTTTCCACGGCCAATTGCGTATAGCCTTGTCTGATGGCATCACGCCGACTTGCTTCTCATCCCTCTTGGCGCTTTGCCGGCAGGAAGAGCCTGAGATCGAGATTCGTCTGGCCGAGGTTCCCTTGTCGCAGCAGATAAAGGGGCTGCATGACGATCTCTACGACGTGGGGTTTGCTCAGCTGGATGAAGCCGGTGATGGACTTGTTGCTGAGCCCATTTGGCACGATCCATTGATGGTGGCGGTTCCGGCGCGTCACCCCTTGCTCGTATACAAGCGTGTACCGTTGGACGAGGTGTTGCGCTATCCCTTGGCACTCGCCGATGCGTACACATACGAAGGACATGCTCGCCAAATTGATCGCGCTTTGCGTCAATCGAGTCTGGAGCCGTTGATCGCCGAAAGAGTGGCATCGTTCGATTTGATGATGACCTTGGTATCGGCGGGGTTTGCATTGGGGTTGGCGGGCGCATCGCAGATTGCCGCAGGCCGCGAAACCAGCGTAGTAGCTCGACCGCTGGCAGGGCGTTCGCACATGCTCACGACTTATATGCTGCGGGTGAATAGCGAGCCGTCGGAAGCCTTGGCTCGTTTCATTGAGCGACTCCTTGCCATTGATCCCCCGAGAGGAAAGACCTCTGCTGCACTTGAACGAACCGATCCAACGGAGGAAATCGAGCCATGAAGAAGATCTTTTTGCTTCTGCTTGTAACAATGCTGGTGGCTTGCGGAAAATCCGAGCCGACCGAACCAATTAGCAAGCCTGAGCCAATCGAAACGGTGGAATCGCTCGCGGCCAATTCCGAACGATTGAAGGCACTGCGTCAGCAGTGCAAACTGGAGCGCGCCAAACTTGGCGACGAACTCTGCAACCGAGTGGCCGAAGCGACGAACCGACGTTTTCTCGGCGACGGCAAAACACCCTACACGCCACCGAAGGAATCACCCAAGTTCTGATTTCGGGCGAATCGCTTCGAAAATTGCATTTATTTTTCCGACATGCCGAAAAGCGCTATTGCTTGCGGTATTTTTACTGGTTTCGCTCCTGCATGAATTGATGCCTTTTGAGGCATCTTTATCCCGATAACGGTCTTTGACCGGCCTCGTTCTGACCACGATCCTGATGACAACGGCACGTTTTCGTGCCGCTTGCCGCATGGGAGAAATTGGAGGCCAGGATGCAAGGTCAAGGTGTGCTGTTCGGACAGATCGTTGCTGTTTTCAGCATCGTAATCGCCGGTGTGTGGAGCGCCACACAATGGACAGCCACCGCCCTGGGCTATCAAGTACGCCTGGGTTCGCCCTGGTTCGATTTTTTCGGCACGCCGGTCTATCACCCCTGGCGGCTGTTCGAGTGGTGGTTCTTCTTCGATGCCTATGCGCCACATGTCTTCGACATCGGCGGCGCGATCGCAGGGGGTAGCGGCCTGGTTGCCGTATTGGTTGCCATCGCCATGTCGGTGTGGCGTTCGCGGCAATCGAAACTGGTCACGACCTATGGCTCGGCGCGCTGGGCCAATGCGGATGACGTTCGCAAGGCCGGGCTGACCCAGCCGACCGGCGTTTTTCTCGGATTGCATGACGGGCAGTACCTGCGGCACGAAGGACCGGAACACGTCCTGACCTTTGCACCGACACGCTCCGGCAAAGGTGTCGGCATGGTGGTGCCGACGCTGCTCTCCTGGCCCGCGTCCGCTGTCATCCACGACATCAAAGGCGAGAACTGGCAGATCACCGCCGGCTGGCGCTCGCGTTTCTCGCACTGCCTGCTGTTCAACCCCACCGATCCCAAGTCAGCGGCCTACAACCCGCTGTTGGAAGTGCGGCGCGGCGCGCATGAAGTGCGCGATGTGCAGAACATCGCCGACATCCTGGTCGATCCCGAAGGCGCGCTGGAACGCCGCAACCACTGGGAGAAGACTTCACATGCACTGCTGGTCGGCGCCATCCTGCACGTCCTCTACGCAGGCGAAGACAAGACGCTGCGCGGGGTTGCCAACTTCCTGTCCGACCCGGCATGCCCGTTCGAGCTGACACTGCATCGCATGATGACCACGCGCCATCTGGGCGCAGATCAGGGAAATAAGCCGCATCCTGTCGTCGCTTCGGCCGCGCGCGAAGTGCTCAACAAGAGCGACAACGAGCGTTCGGGCGTGCTGTCCACGGCCATGTCTTTTCTCGGCCTGTACCGCGATCCCACCGTGGCCGAAGTCACCTCGCGCTGCGACTGGCGCATCGCCGACCTGATTTCGGCAGAGCACCCAGTGTCGCTGTACCTGGTCGTGCCGCCTTCGGACATCAGCCGCACCAAGCCGTTGGTGCGTCTGATCCTCAACCAGATCGGCCGACGGCTCACTGAATCGCTCGATGGCAGCGACGGCATCGCGCGCCGCCACAAACTGCTGTTGATGCTCGACGAGTTTCCCGCACTGGGCCGACTCGATTTCTTCGAGACGGCCTTGGCGTTCATGGCTGGCTACGGCATTCGCAGTTTCCTGATCGCCCAGTCGCTCAACCAGATCGACAAAGCCTACGGCCAGAACCATTCCATCCTCGACAACTGCCATGTCCGGGTGACGTTCGCCACCAACGACGAACGCACCGCCAAGCGCATCTCCGAAACACTCGGCACCGCGACCGAGCTGCGCGCGCAGCGCAACTACGCCGGCCATCGTCTCGCGCCGTGGTTGGGCCACCTGATGGTGTCACGGCAGGAAACGGCCCGCCCGCTGCTAACGCCAGGTGAAGTGATGCAGCTCCCGCCCGACGAAGCCGTGGTGATGGTGTCCAGCGTCGCACCGATCAAGGCCAAGAAGCTGCGCTACTACGCCGACGTGAACTTCAAGCGGCGCGTACTGCCACCGCCCGCACTCGCAGACAGTCGCTACGCCGACGCACCGCCTCGACAGCCCGACGACTGGAGTGGTCTGGCGATCCCCACAGCATCAACCGCACCCGCTGCCGCGGCCTTGCACGACAGCGAAGCCGACACCGCCGATGACGGTGGGCCGCGCCGTCAGCCAGAACTGTCCGAAGTCGCCGAGTACCACCCCGAACAGGAGCCGACCAGCAATGACCTGGCGCTGCTCGATGACGACGACCTGCCGCTGCCTGCCTTTGCCTCATTCCCCCGTCAGCTCGACCCGTCCATGCAACGCACGGCCCGGCTGGCATCCCTCGACCCTGACGACGGACTCCAGCTATGAGCCAATACCGCCTCAATGAGCCAATACCGCCTCAATCTGTTCATTTCGCCCGAGCACGCCAAGCGTCTGGACGAACTGGCCGCCAAGAAAGGCGTGTCCAAGTCGTCCATCGTCGCAGCAGCACTGGCGTCCTGGCTGTCGCCGGATGCGGGCGATCAGCGTGAGGCAGCCATCGCCAAGCGACTGGATCGACTGTCGCGCCAGTTCGAGCGGCTGGAGCGCGACCAGAACATCGAGATCGAGACGCTGGCGCTATTCGTTCGCTACTTCCTGACGAGACGCTGGCGCTATTCGTTCGCTACTTCCTGACCGTCAGCACGCCGGTGCCCGAAGCTCACCAGGATGCGGCACGCGCCCAGGGCAAGGCGCGCTTCGAGCAGTTCGTCGAACAGCTCGGCCGCCACCTGCTGCGCGGCCGCAGCTTGGTGCGCGACGTGGTGGAGGAACTTCAACCCGACACGGCGCGGCTGGACGAAGCGGCGGCGTTGGCCGAAGCCCAGGAGCGTGCCTCATGAGCGCGCAACCCGAGTCCTTCACTGCCACTTCCCTCGACCGGCGTATCCGCATGCTGCGCACGGCCATGGGGCCAGTGATCGCCGCTGCGTTGGAAGACCCGGACGTGGTGGAAATCATGCTCAACCCCGACCGGTCACTGTGGGTGGACCGCCTGTCCTCCGGTCGCGCACCGCTTGGCGTGGAACTGTCCGAGGAGGATGGCGAGCGAATCATCCGGCTGGTCGCAGCGCATGTCGGCGCGGAGGTCCATCGCGGCCAGCCGCTGCTGACCGCCGGG
>APMI01019086.1_pt1 | contig 13420 bp, 3 predicted proteins | sample 667938 | NCBI WGS metagenome assembly APMI01 (sample SAMN01084076, study PRJNA167559) | wastewater metagenome | biome: Wastewater | place: Denmark: Ejby Moelle, Odense | collected 2011-11-28 | reverse complement strand
TAAAAATCACTTTTATTTCTGCACTTTATAAAATATATTATTTGCAGAACATAAAAGTATGTTCATCCAAGCATATAAAAATTGTGTTCATTTGCCAAGATGAGTTATTTGACTTCATTATTGCTTACAATTGTTTTATTTGTTATAAATTCGCTCATGATCTTCGCTGTGTTTACCTGCTGGTTCATTTCTTTAATTAAGTATCGAATCCAAAGCACCCATGCGATTATTAATATCGGCAACAGTGAAAGAGCAATTGGAATGAAAGTTATTTGATATGCGATGATCATTTTGTTAAAATAGTTGTCAAATTTAGAAACTGAATACAACTCAATAATTAAGAGCAAATTTTATAGTCTTTACATTTTGGAATGTCGTACATCGACTGAAAATATTCTTTGATCTTAAGTGCTCATGTTCAAATTTAAATAATCCTTATAAAGAGATCGAGCAGTTTCTAAGTACTCAATGAGAACTTGATTTTTAGTAGTAGAAGAATATTTGTACCATTCATCGACATTGCACTGTCCTGACCCATTTTATTCAGCAATTAATTTCAGAGAATCACAAAAATTAATCTCATTAAGCCCATGTATAAAGTTTGTGTATTAATCATTAATTAAAATCTACGCAGAAGCAACTTTGCGTGTTGATTCGTATGTATCTTGAATTCTTTACAACAACTGATTTCTCATTGAGTTATCCAGTTACTTGAATTTGTCCAGTTCAAAGCCAAACTCATAACTGAAAGATTTGACAAACTTTATATTGACAATTTTTTCACCGTAACTGTCTCGCATTTGAATGTACTTCCACACAACTAAATTGTTACTTACTTGGAACAGGGAAAGTGATACCCCAATGGCAATCATTGGTATAAATCCAATTAAAGTGACCCATGTGATATGAAAATAGCCTGGATTTATAATACTGATGCGAGAATATTCAAGTTTTTATTTTCTTTCATTTTGTTATATTTAACGCTTCGTTTATAGGCATCTTGTTGTCATTTAAATCTTATCTTGAAGAGCAGTTATTTAACTTTAATGACTCTATTTTCTAGTTACCCTTAGGACTCTTTAATCTGTATTTTAAGCTTGCATTAAATCTTTTAAATTATTTTATTGATAGATTCTAATTTTACTTAATTTTTCATTGACTTCCGCAAGGGTGATTTTTTAAAGTGTTTATATAATGGAAAATTGAGCCTTCGTAATTACAATTCTAAAAATAATAGTTAAAATGGAAGAAATGAAAGGTATGCCGAAGATGAGCCCACAAATAGGCACAACAGGTAGCATGATAGGGATAATTTGTGACCAAGTGTTCACCATATATGCATGAAATTTCTGTGAAATCTGTGGAAGGATCACATAATAACAATTCATAGTCATTTAAACAAAGTTAAGAAAAACACCATTATAGGGTTGTTTATTTTATTATAACACATAATTGAAATTCCAAAAGTCACTTCTGTTATTGTACGTGGTTAATGCGGAAAGGAAATGCTTTTGAACAATCATCTAGAAGATAGTATTGCTTTATAAAATATTTGTATTCTGAGACATTTAGTATGAAATAAAACTTACATCCCACCAGTTTAAATTAATTTTTAGCATTTCAGCTTTGATAGAATTTTCAAGTGCAATCATTTTTATTTTTAACATCGGCAGTGACTCAATATCATTGTTAAAACTTAGAATATTTACCTGTCTTGATAAGTAAATACTTTATGAAATATTTTACATTAGTTATGTTAAGTCGACGAAAAAATTATATCCTGCTTGATATTTTAAAATTTTGTTGAAAGTTAGCCCAGACGCGACTACTGAAAGGCACCCTATAAATATGAACACAGCTATGATAAATTTTCTCCAATATGATACCTTTGAGCTTTCCATCTTAGAAGGTAAAATCGATAGTATAAATTTTGCTTTTTCTATTTTCATCATTTATTTTTATCTTTACTTCACTAGTGATTTATTAGCCTGTTTTGCCGCGTTTTGTTGTGACTATTTTAACCTTGACAACTAAAGAAGTTTTTATTATGTTTCGTTGTCGGAATTAAGTAAAGTGATATTTTCTTTTTATATCTATCCCATTCTTGTTATTTAACAGTATATCAAGGCTTGGTTTTATGGCTCGTAGACAGTTTTATGGCAAAGTTTAAGCATATATTAATCATTTTATACAATTAATGTGCAGCAATTTTAATTTTACAATAAATATATTTACCTATTTGTGACTTTTTCATTAAATTCCTGAACATTTCTACCTTCTAGATATTTATTTTGAAAATTCAAATTATATGAAACTATGTTAGCAGTCTTATCCACAGCAACTATGCATTAAGGTATTTATATTATTTGAAAGAATGCAACACCGAACATTCCATCAATAATTTGGGGCAGTAACTGAACTGAAAATTCGCCCTTCATTATCATATTTTGCCCATCTTGAATGAAAATACTGCGATATATAGACTGATATTTGTCTTTGTTTAGAAATTACTTCATCTTTAAATTGTGGTACTCATGCAAATGTTTTACGATAAAATTGTTTACATGTATATTTTAGCATGGAATCATATTTGTGAAAGTCCAAAACTATTTATTTGCTTGCTGGATTAAACCAAATTCTTCTCCTTAGTCTAATTTAATGATGCACATGGCAGTTTTGGCATTTTGACCGTAAAAAGTCACATTTTTCTACAGTGATTCTACCTTATCCTTGTTGTCTTAAGATGGTATTGTAATATTTTAAGCGTTAATGACTTCAGCAAATTAGTTGTAATGATTACAAAGAAACGCTGACACTTTGGCTGTCCAGTCGTGTATTGTATCTTCTTTTGATTTCGGTGATTGATTGTCATATTGGCTTAGTGTAAAATCTAACTAATTTCTTGCTTTAACATATGAATTTAGTTTTAACATGAGAGTATAACTATCGGGAGAGAGCTGATTAAATATTGACCAGAAATCTGTAGCTCGCTTTGTAACTTTTAGTATAGTCTGTCTGAGCTTTAAAAATTTGGTCTGAAGCTAATAAAAATTCATCGTATATTGAGATGTCTAATCTCTTTGAACAATTTTGTGTTTCATCAATTCTTCATGACGGTGCTTTATAAGAATAACTCTCGCTAATGAAAAAATACTGAAATTATTATTTTTAATAATATTTTAAGCTTGCCATGCACACCTTAATGACTGATATTGTCTGTTTAAATTATCATGCAGAATCTATGCTGAGTCCAGAATAATATCTTATATAGAATTAACTTTGATTTATTTAGGTATAGAATTTTAATTTTAAAATATAGTCAGACCTGCTAATTAATTTTGCAAGATTAGAAGCAGTTAATACCAAATTTTACATTCTTATTTTCTCAGAAGTTACTTTTATATTCCATGATCAACTTACTTATTTTAAGTTGTTGATTCGCTTGCCTTACTCTTTTTTAAGAAAGCAAAACTACTATGCGATAATCCTAGCATACTAAATTTAGAAATGTTACGCGGAGCTTAATTTTACTATATACTTCGAATAAAATCCCTTTCCCGGTCATAATGCCTCATAAGATTTTGGCAAGGGCAATTTAAAATAAGACATGTTCGATAATGATTAAGAAGCCATCCTCCGAGTACATCTTCAAATTGAGGCTTATGGATAAGCATAAAATAGATTATTTTTAACTTCTGAGCTGAACTCTATTCACAGTTAATGATACTGAGCATTCGTACTCTTAGGAGCCATCTTATAGAAACAGAAAAAATAATGGCCCCGAACAAAAACACCAAAACAGAGATCTCCATGGATGTAATAAGCTCAAGCATCCGAAATACGGCAATCCAAATAAAAATAGCGAAGTAGAGTTGAGAGATATGGTCAAATCGCCAAGTTATTATACAATATTTAAACAGTAAATATGAAACTATTATTATCCCATATGCGATTGTCATGTAAAGTAGTACTTGCTAGTTGTTGCTTGCTGCTACAATTGCTGCAATTAATCTGTATATGTTGTGTAAATAGAAAATATTTGGGAAATTTGGTGTTGAATATGCGTTTTTGTTTGCCGGAGACATATCTGTCAGGAATAATGTCGAAAATGGGTATATGATCAAGAAAAACATTAAAATTGTTAATATTGATAGTGCTTTTTAACTATTATTTAAACTTGAAACAAGCTCATAAGTACATTTAACGATAGGAAAGCAGAGAGAGTACGATATTATATAAGCAAGCGTTCCTGAAATTTTGAGACAGTAATGATCGACAATAGTCTCAGATTTATAACGCTTCCATAATCTGAAATTTGTATATAAAATTCCGAATCCAGAAACCAAACACAGAACTGCAATAATACGTAATAAAGTCCAAGAGTGAAGAAGATAGTTGAAATTAGTCCATTTTAACATTGTGTGAATCCAGTATTAAGGTTCTGTAATTTGTTCTGCGAATTGGATCAAAGAAATCAATAACAAAGCAAAGTGCAAAATTGGATGAATTTTTACTTTTGTAATGCTTCTGGCCGTTATATTTGATATGCGAGAAGTTATTCCTTACTTTTTAGTCATATTAGGACAGCTTGGTTTTATTAATGAGCCTATGTAATTAAATTTTCTATAAGGTCAATCAAATTCTAAATTTAAAAAAGTGTAGAAATAATAAAAACATAGATAGCTCAATCATGAAAAACACTCAAGACTGTTGTAATTTTCTAGAATAGCGCCTAAAGGTCCATCGTCCTTCGTGCCACCAATTAGGATTATAAGTTGATACGTTAATTTAATTTTATCGAGCTCTCTTTAAAATTGTTTAAATTGCATGGGAACCCAGTACAATCCTATGAGAATGATTACAACAGCTAAAATCACACAGGTGAGTACAATTTTAAGCTGATAATAATATATATGCTCTTATAGCGATTTTTAAAACTATTTCGATATGTAATTTTGAATATTTATTAATTTCTATTGCTGTTTAGACAATTTCGCATGTCTTTCATCTGCGGCGAATGTACGTTGATCTTCAACTGTTAAGTTAAGTTTATTGAAGTCCATGAAGAGAGATCTTGTAGATTATACAAACTATGTTAACATTTATTTTTTGGTTTTTGAAGCATATAAGCTCCACTATTATTAAGTGCAGGGTTAAACTTGGAGTAAGTCAACTGCCAATTGAAGAGATTGGCAGATGCTCATTGTGTTAAGTTCTTTCATTCTGATCACATAGTCCGCACTTACAATAGCTTACGTTTGTTAAATACTTCTATCAATTTCATAGATTTTTTGTAAAATTGGAGTCATCTGACTGTAAATTGAATAATTTTGGCTCTTAAATTCGGTATTTTCGTAACCGAATTAGAAGCTGTAAGAATTAGCAATTTTTATGTTCTCAACTTTTTGATTGTAAAAGTTTCTCAGAACTAAAGAATTACAAACATGCTTGTTTTCTGTAAATTGTACTACAAAAACTAATAATGCTAGTATTATTATTATGATTAGTTGTAAAATAATTTTTATTACTAGGATTTTTTTGTTTGGTATACTTATCTCAAGCTTTATTTTATGATGAGACAAGGTTGGAACAATCCGGGATTCTCCTCTTGAAGTTTGATCAGTTCTGGATGTGAGGATTATTTATTTTGGAGTTTCATCGCCGTGCTCACGATCAAATTGAGATTCTAGTTGTGATGAATTTCTATACTGACTTTATGCTCTTCGGGAAATTGACGAATAATTCTTTTGAATCTTGCTTAAGCAAGTATCTTTGAGCCAAGTATCTTTGTACATATTCAAGCCATCAATTTTTTATTAAATTTGAGCAAGCTTTAGTTTTTTTAAACAAAGAGATGCTTAGTGGAACAAATTGATCAGTTTTATCCTCAAAACAATAGTGAAGCTTTGAAGAATTAGACACAAAAATACTACACTAAGCACAATTGGAATGATCGGCACAGGTTGACTTACAATTGTGTTTTGGTCTTTGACAACCTGATCTCGAAGCTGAGAAACAATGTCAGGCAAAATGATATAGAACGCGTTATAGATAATTCCATACATAGCTGTAATCTGATTAGATAGAGGTAAAGGATTATTGCTCACAATATAATCAAACTAGCCGATTTTGCTACCTGTGTATGTGCTGATTCCTGCGAGCAGACATTTGGACATGATCATTTCGAACGTAAGTAATTATTTTGCTTGTTTGCCATTCCTGCTGAGTTGAAAACTCTGAGCTTGTCTTTCCCACCAGCTATTGCTAAAAAACTTTCTTTCTTAAGCCATCAGTTTTCCAAGTGCATCCATTCGTATCATTTTTTCAGCTATTGATTTATTGTCAACTCGATTGAATGACTCTATATTTACTTTTCTGGCTAAGTGTGAAACTTAGGTTGTGTACTGCACGTAATTAGTCAAGTTCTGAAAAGTGCTGTTGGCAGACATAAACAGAGTTATGCGAAATTGAATCAAACCTGCACAAGTAAGCGAGAAAACAATTATGCAAAAAAGAATTACATAACTTATTGTTTTCCATACAACTAGCTTGAAGCTCTTCTCTTAGAAAGATAAGTTTTATAGAAAATTAAAAAGATTATTCGCTTTTTTTTATTTTACTTATTATTCACGTTTTTATTTTTCGCTTGGCTGTTTACTTGTAGGAGGAATAATATTTACACACGGTTTAACCTACTACTATTTTTGTTAGGTTTCAATACGAGACTGTAAGATAGAGTTTCCTTAAGCTTACTAAACAAAAAAATAAGACAATGACTATTAAATTCCGATTTCGATTGTGTGATAAGGAGTCAATAAATAATTTTTTTCATTAACAGTCAGTTAGAACTCATTATTAATTTTGACTTACTCCACGATTTATTTAGTCAGCTACTTGTTAAAATCCTATAAGGTATTTTCTTGCAAGAACTTTTTTCGAAATGTTTGATTAACTGAGATAATGTTTGACATTTAATCAACTAGTAAAATAGCTTGACGATTAGGTGTTGGTTGCATGAAGAAAACAAAATATAGCTGATCATTAATAATTGGAAGCATGTGTAATGAAAATTATACCTCAATGATTTATTTTTTACTACTTAGCATGAATCCTTTCGTTAAATTCAAGAAGCAGGTATTTTTAGTTAAAAATGATTTCATTAAATTATTATGATGCTTGCCCATTTCTTCAACAAGAAAGTCATTTATACATGGGCTATTATATCTAGAAGTATCTAAAATCTCCCAAAATTATTTATTGGTATTTGAAATTTTCCCGAATTCTGGTCCCTCTTGAATGCCAGCAATACATACTCCAGTTTTCGAATTGCTGCTATAAAATTTAATATCTTTCTCTAGAATTTTACTCTATTCGACTTCCTAGGTCAGTTATGGAATTTTAATACTTTTGAGTTGCATTAAATGAGAAAATGGTTCATAAATTTCGTTCATGACTTTGCAAACTTTGTGCTTCCATATGCTCTAATAACTATTGCTTGTTTTCTTGTCGAGTGATTTTTAATACTTTAAGCACTAGCTATTTAATTATTTTGTTGATTTTATCATTTCCTTTATAAAATAGGTAATTTTAGTTTGATTTGGTCGATCACATGAAAGCTCAACGAAAAACCCATGAGCTCTATTCCAGAATTTTAATAGAATTTATTGAAATTTGCAAAGTTTAAGTTGTAAATCATAATAATTAAGTGCGTAAATATTACATCCTTATCCTTTTGCTTTTTTATCGATAGTCTTTTCCTGTCTGTGCATTTATGTTAGTAACCTAACCAGAAAAAGTAAAGAAAAAACGCTAAATTTAGATTATTGTACCATCCAGGTGAATTTTAGAGACTGGTAATGTTTGTTCAAATAATGCAAAATTTCAGCCTGATCCAATAATATTTATCTCCCTTCAGTCAAATATTTCTGTCTCTATTAGACTGGCATCTCTAATATATGATCTGTATTGATATGTTCATTTTGCAGTTGACATAAAAATTATAACCATAAATTCTGTTCTGATTTTTTCTGTTTATCGTCATCAACGATTGTCTGTTTTCCATCTATGATTTATATTTTACGTCCTGTCCGTTTAGATTATTTTAATTTCAAAATTGTGCTGAATGTGTTCTTCAAAGCATTCCTCTTTTAGTTTAATTTTGAAGTATTGTCCCTATTTTGAATTTTATTGACAGGTTGATAAGTTCTGTAAAATTCTAAAAGTTTATGACAAAAGCATTCAAAAGACTGACAATTTTTATAATGTTCAAACAACATAATTGCTAGTACTTTCTCATATGACTCAATATTAACGATAAGAAAGTATAAAACACGAAGCTTGAGCTTTGACCCCTTTTAATTGGTTATTATTGAAATAACCCTTTTCTATAAAATCCAAAGTATGGAAAAAGCAAACGCAGTCCCACCAATAAAATACATGTAAATGCTGATGTCGGTTTGACTTGCAATTTGTACAAAATACCATATTATATTCCAGAGTAGCAATGCAAAAAATATTTGACTAATTTTGTTGTATTTCCATGTGATGATTGGTGAGCGTGCTAGAAAGACTATAAAAAGTATGAAAAATACTACTGTGGGTATAATCACGTAGTATTTTAGCTCTGCAGCCACAAATATAGCGATTATTAAACGATATAAATTTAGAAATGTGAAATTATTTGGGAAACTAAAGTAGGCTACAGTTTTATTTCCATGTGAGGACAGTTATGTCATCAATATTGTTGAAAGTGGATACAGAAAGACTAAAAATATTGAAAACGTGATTATCGCTAAGATTCTATCAATATTATTATCACTTGAACTAAGCAGTACAGTGCATTTTATGAGAGACAATACAAATAGATATGAGATAGCGAAAGTACTTATGATAGATATTTTAATGACGGTGTGAAAGAAAGCATTTGTTTCAATTTGAGGCATGGGCCACAGTTGAAAAATCCACACAAATAGAGTCAGTGTCAATATGATGCAAGTTGTTGTCATGAAATACAGCAATGTTGTGGGTTGAATGTAGTTTGAGCAGTCAAACCATTTGAAAATGCTGAAAATTATCGAATTTTCAGACGCCAAACACTCAATTATTTGAGCCTGGCAAATGAAAAGCAAAGCGAAGTAAATGATGCAGTGCAGCTCCATGCGATAGATTGCCTTACTCAAGGTGGCTGTGATGCGCCTTAGAGTCGGGCTCACCTCTAACATTTGATTTCTCCTAAAAATAGAATATTTCAGAATCAATTTCTAAAAGGTTTCATAAAATCCCAATAAACAATAAGATATTCAAAAACAATATTAGTGACATTTTGAATGATTAAACTTGAATTTCCGGGTCTTTATTTATGGTTTAATACAATGGTTTGCAAATATATTATATTGAGTTGACTCAGGTTATAATAAAGGAAAATAATAATAGGAAAAAATATATCGAAAAACATAAAAATATTGTAAAATTTTTTACATTTTTTGCCTATAATTTAGCAGATATCGACATTAATGAACATTATATGTAATCTTAAATTTAAACGTCGTGTTTTATGTTATTAGAAATTGAACATAATGATGAAAGATATAAGTGAGTGACAGTAAATACTTGAAGTTATTATTTGTTTAGAGGTCAAAACAAACTAGGAATAAATTATTTAAAAAAAAGAAACAACAAAGATAATTCAGTCATAATCATGAGATGCTCTTGATTGCATCTTGGAGTCCGGTGCCAGCCATTTTAATAGTTTGTACTTACTGTACTTTTTCACCTGCATCAGTCTGCCTAGTGTTAACTTTTGTTAATGACTTAATCTGTCTCAATTTATTGGCAGGACTATCCCAAAGGCCAACCGAGAACTTAGAATTGCCAACTTAATAAGTGTAGATATAGTTATTGTCACCAGATCGTCCCTCAGAATCGACACTGACTAATTTCGCATACTGTAACTCTGGGATTTGATATCTGATATAGTTGTCAACTGCCTTGTTGGCTTGGTCGACTGGAACGCTAGTGTACCCGGCCTGATGTTTTATTTCAGATTAGTGCTCGACTACTTCGATAGTGGTCTACTATGTGATGACGTTGTGGAAGGCATGACCATTTTAAGCATGTGCCAAAGTGATTAATAGCAGTATAAGCGGTAACAGCTTCAAAGTTGTCATCTATCTTTGAATTAATATTTTATTTTATTTATTCAAGATAATGTATTTATGCAAAAAAATTAAAATATTAATACATTCCCTTTTCTCTATTCAATTAATTTTAAAACCCAGCTTTTTTTATTTTGTAATAGTTCCTTTGCTTGACTCTAAACCAACTTTTAAATTAGACTCACTTTTGTTGTTATTGTAGCTACTATTTAAACCTTTCGATTTATAGCTGTGCGTTGAAGTCTGAGTGTGATCTAATAATTTTGTGCTTAGCTAGTGCTTGTGACTTCGCTTTTATTTCATACTGACTGATTTTAAATTTTTATGTGATTTCGATTTACTGGATTTATTTAGACTATCTTTTGTAGGTTTGGAGCTAAGACCCAGCTTTGAAATAAACTTATTACACTCGCTCTTGGTGCTCACAGTTCTTGTCTTACTAAAGTATTGTTTGCCAATAAACACACCCACTATATTATCTTTAGTCGACAATTTTCCCTGAAATTCCATAAGTTAAAACTGAGTGATAAGCTTCAAGTTGAGCACTCCTAAGTCATCGTCCAGGTAGATGACCCAGCAAGCATATGATTATTTAATTTTAGTCAGATACTTAAACAGACTGATCAGCTGATTGCTCTTAGCCGCGAAATTCTAAGGCACTACTGTCAAAGCTATCGGTCCTTCCCGAAAAGGTACATTCAAATTGCCGCATAAATATAACTGATTAGCGTTATTGGAATAGCATTATGTGATTATTTGTAACAGAATTTGATCTCGTATACTGCTGGCTTATTCACATTTTTTCAATTAGTTCACAAGCTCACATATCTATAAGTTTGGGTCGATAGTATTCAGTTGATGCGAGACTGTTGTTGCGGACGCTGTGTTTATGTATACGGGCTTCGTTCTTGTTTTTATCTTGCAGAGATTCATGTATGGAATATTAGTTTAAATTGTATAATCTATATGTATGTACCATATGCGAAAATTTACAAATCAATCATATTCGGCCTGTACTGTCCAATGCTCAGAAATGAAGAGTGCTTATCAATTAGTCAATACCTTTAATTGATTATTTTGATGTTCGTTTCAATTGATAGAGTAAAGCTTCAGCTTTGAGTAATTTCTCACGATATTCATTATTTTTATTCTTCAACTTCTCAGCACCTGAACAGATTGCTAATTTTTTGACTATGATTTTATTCTATTTTTATAATTCGCCATTTTATTGCTTAAGCTGAGTATTTTATAATTCCAGTTGTTTTAATAAATTGTTTTTAGTTTCGATCTGGACAAGCATTTTCTGTAAGAAATCAGTGGCATCTGATTTCCATTCTTTTTGCGCTGTAGGACGGGGTAGAGGAGGTCTCCATTTTTTAGCAGTTGAGTTCTTTTCTTAGGAAAATATAGGTTGTCGTCTAGGCGCTGCTATAGTGATAATTGTTACTTTATGGAGATTTATCTGCTGATCTGTTAAGCTGCTTCTTAGGTGAATGGGCAAAGATTCTACTACTTCCTTTGGTGGGTCGTGACATAAATATATAACAAATTAGTAATTAAAAATTATTCTAAATATATACTTATTTATGATTCTAATTTCCAAATGGGACGATTCAAGCAGAATAAATAGAATTCTAATTTTAAATAATTAGACTTGATGTCCGTCTCTGGAGTCATATATTTACGTATTGATAATATAAAATGATCAATATATTATGCGAAACGGCAATAATTACCATCCAAATGACAAGAAATATATAAGTACATTCCTAGATGACAGAGATCAAGTAAAAAGTGGTGTCTAAATTGAAGTATATTCAATATTTGTATTTTAAAGGTCACATTGTTGTTACTTTAATTATTATTAAATTCGCATCTGTTCAAAAAGAATCAGTCAACAGTCAAAATGAAGACAAAGATAACCAAATCGTTTCTCATCTTCCAAAACGACTCCGCTCTCAGGGAAGCAATCGTGATGAAGAAATCGAAGTGGCTCAAGAACTGGCGAAGGTACGACATGTGTTAATTCAGTCGCAAAATGGTTTTATACTCGAACAGGATAATCTTTTATATTGAGGGCTAGAGCAAACCCAAACTTAGCAACACTATCTATATTAGCGATCTTATCAAGATTGAGGACATCGCTTTCTGTTCTATGCTGGTAAGCTTTGATCTAATTTTAGAAATTGTATTCAACAGATGGGCAGTTCGAGATTAAATTCGAAAATCGGACTGAAAAATAAAGCTGGATTGATGACATCAGTACATTGTCTTTTAATTTAGAATAAGCAGCAAGAACGTACCAAATGAATCGCTCCTCAATTTCAGAGGAAGAGGCAAGTAAATCTAAACATATTTGTCCTGATTCGTTGTTATGCATACGCTTTTGATGACTTTTCAGATAAAAATCCAGTTCACTGATATTTTTACTACTTATAACTTTCTTATTCTTTATCAATTTCAACGATTCTATTTTAACATCTTCATAAAATCATAATTTTTATTTATTTCTTTTTCTATTTTAACTTTGATTTAAATAAATAAATAATAACTATATCAAAAGTTCAGGGTGAACAAACCAATTTGTTCAACTTAGTTGCCCACATTAAAAACATTGTATGGCATTAAATCCATTATTTTCTCTTTTTGTCCATACAAACTTGATCGAGACTGACTTCGCTAGAAATGTACTTATCGTCTAGCAAGGCTGAAGAAAACATGGCGTTGGCTGAAAGTTTTATTGCATTCATCGCATTATACCATTGATTTTATGCCTACTCATAACCCTATCGTGTGGGGTCGTTGTCGTCAGATTTCTTTATCGGATCTGGGATCTCTGGCATATATTTGGCAAAATTTTGTATGGGCTCTACTATTTCCTATATTTTTGATTACACTTGTTTATTCTGTTTGATTTATTTCTAAGCTGATTTTTTCTTTTTCTAAGCCAATTAGTTCAAAGCGACACTAACATTATTTTAAAAATTGATTATGTCATGTGCTAAAAAAGCCAAAATTGCCGGGATAGACTCATGCTTTGTGTATAGCTTCTGATGGTAATTTTTGCACTGAGATGTATTTCTTGTGCTGATAAAAGCAGCCATTTATTCAAAAAAGGTCCAAAGCTTTCCTAGTGGTCTCCTCTACATGAATTTAGCATTAAGTTTGACAAATGCGGCATATCGAATAATCTCATTTTCTGTCCAGCGACCTTGATCCTTGAGCTATTGAATCTTGGGATTAAATGATTTTTGAATTTTGAAAGG
>APMI01003435.1_pt1 | contig 13420 bp, 10 predicted proteins | sample 667938 | NCBI WGS metagenome assembly APMI01 (sample SAMN01084076, study PRJNA167559) | wastewater metagenome | biome: Wastewater | place: Denmark: Ejby Moelle, Odense | collected 2011-11-28 | reverse complement strand
CAGGGCCTGCGCCTGCCGAACGTTGCTGAAAACGCCGCGAACATCTGGACCCGTTACGACTTCGACAACGGTCTCGGTTTCGGTCTGGGCGTCACCTACACCGGCCAGCGTGAAGGCGTGCTGCCGACCCAGTCGACCGACCTGAAGCGTCTGGATCTTCCTGCCTACACGGTGGTCGACTTCGGCGTGTATTACACGAAGGAACATTACTCGATTAACCTGAAGGTCGGAAACCTGCTCAACGAGCGGTATTTCGAGAATTCGGGCGCCGGCTCGCAGGGCCGTGTGCAGATCGTCCCCGGCTCGCCGCGTTATGCGACGCTGACGGCGCGGTACAACTTCTGATGCGTAAACGTGTTGCTTTGCTTACCGCGGTGCTGGCGTCCGTCAGCACCGCAGCGATAGCCGACCCCAGCGGCTATGTGCCGGAGACGCAAGTCTCCGGCACGATACGGAATTATGGCTTTGCTTTGGGCGGCGTACTCCAGAAGTGGGAAGACGCATTCCGCAAGATACAGCCGGGCGTCACGTTCAAGGATACCCTGCCGACCAGCGATGCGGCATTTCCGGGTCTCGTCACCTATCAGGCCGACCTTGGCCCCAATGGCGGCGAGCCCGCGATTACCGAGGCGCTCTCCTTCTGGGAAACGCGCGGCTATGCGGCATCTTATGTCGTCGTCGCGTCGGGCGCATTCGACGTCGAGGGGCGTTCGAACGGCCCCGTGATCTTCGTCCATAAGGACAATCCCCTCACCGAAATTTCGATCGACCAGCTTGACGGCGTGTTCGGATCGGAGCGGAATGGCAGCCTCGACGGCTTCGTCTGGACGCCGGCCGGTGCGCGCGGCGCCGACAAGAACATCCGCACCTGGGGCCAACTCGGTCTGAAGGGCGCTTACGCCAACAAACCCATCCAGACTTATGGCCACGGGCCTTCCGGCACGGCGCGCTTCTTCGCGCTCAACGTGCTGGGCAACACCGAAAAGTGGAACCCGAATTACAAGGCTTATGTCGAAACCGGCAGCAAGCAGATCGCGGCGATCGACAAGGGTGCGCAGACGCTTGGCGCAAAATACATGCTGACCCAGGAACTGGCCGCAAATCCCTATGGGATCGGCTGGTCGACGATGAGCCAGGCCAAGGGCCTTCCGGGCATCAAGATGCTCGCAGTCGCCCCGCGTGGCGGCGGAAAGGCCGTGATGCCCAGCCAGGCGAGCTTCGCCGACCGCAGCTATCCGATGGTGCGCAACATCTACATCTATTTCGACCGCAAGCCCGGGACCGCGATGGACCCGAAGCTGCGCGAGTTCCTCCGTTTCGCGCTCAGCGCCGACGGCCAGAAAATGGTCGGCGACGCCGGGTACATCCCGCTTCCCGATGCCATGCTGAAGGCGCAACTCGCAAAGCTCGACTGACCCAGATTTCCTCCCCCGAAAACAGACCGAAGGACAGGACCGCGATGAGTTTCATTTCCCGCATTTCCCGCAAGGCCGCACTTCCCCTGGCCTCGTTCGCAGCACTGGTTGCGGCAACCCCGGCATTGGCGGAAAAGGCCGAAGTCATGATCACCATCCCGGCTGGCGCCAAGGGCGAGGAAGAACTCGCCGCCAAGGTCGCCGAGTGGAAGCTGGGCGGTCAGGTCTCCGATGTGCTGTGGCTGAAGGCCGAGCAGCGCGACGGCGGGTTCCAGGCGATTATGGAGCTCGAGTTCGCCGACCAGACCAGCTACGACGAATGGGCCCGCGAAGACGCGCCGAAGATCGGTTCGCAGTTCACGGTGACCCGAGTCGACAAGCTGATCCATGGCGAAAAATCGCCGCGCGACAGCAATTATTCGGTGTTCAAGGTCAACGAGTACCAGCCGACCACCGACGCCGCGACGACCAAGGCGTTCGCCAGCAAATACATCGAGCCGCTGATGCAGGCGCAGATCGCCGGCAAGGTGATGATGCGTTACTCGATGTACCAGGCGCGTCAGGCGGACGGGAAGGGCAAGACCTGGCTCGTCATGGAATATCGCGACCCGATCTCGTTCGAGCGGTCGGAAGCGCTGAAGACCGGCATCCGCACGAACCTGCTCGCCAATAACGCCGGCTATGCGTCATTCGACAAGACCAAGGACGGACTGCGCACGACGGGTCCGGAAACTGTTTCGAGCTATCATGAGCTTCCGGCACCGAACCTGCCCGACCTTCCCGCATACAAGCCCGAGGCAAAGCTCGTCGGCACGCTGCGCATCTATGGTTCGGAACTGAAGAACTCGGTCGAATATCTCGCCAAAGGTTTTCAGGCCTATCACCCCGACCTGCGCATCACATGGTCGAACGCGACGTCGTCGGAAGGCGCGCTTGCGGGCCTTTACACGGGTGTTGCCGACGTTGCGCCGATGGGTGACGACGCCAAGGTCACGGACCAGATGCCGTTCTATAACGCGATGGGTTACGTCCCGACCGAGATTTCGGTGTCGACGGGCGGTTACGAACGCCGCGGTTCGCTCTGGGCCTGGGCGATCGTTGTCAACAAGGACAACCCGCTCGCCAGCCTGACCAAGGACCAGCTGGAAAACATCTTCGGTTCGGAACGTTCGGGCGGCTGGAAGGTCGAGGACAACAACTGGCTGTTCACGGCGGAATTCAAAAAGGACCGCAAGACCGATATCCGCACCTGGGACCAGCTCGGCCTGAAGGGCGCGGAATACAAGGGCAAGGAAATCCAGACCTACGGTTATTCGGCACAGGGGTTCCAGACCGCGATCGAACGTCACTGGTTCCACTGGTCGCACAAGTGGAATCCGAACTTCCTGGAATATGTCGAAACCAAGCAGGCCGTCGCCGGTCCGCTGGGCGATGCCGTGAAGAGCGAACGTCCGCTTGAGATCATGTCGCGCGACAAGTTCGGCATCGGCATCGCTGCGATGATGCACGTGAAGGACTATCCGAACCTGAAGGTCCTGCCGATCTCGCCGCGTGCGGGTGTAGCGCCTGTGCCGTTGACGCCCAAGATGGTGGCCCAGCGCAAATACCCGCTGATCCGTGACGGCTATTTCTACATCAACAAGGCGCCGGGCCAGCCGCTCGATCCCAAGGTCAAGGAATTCATGCGCTTCGTGCTGAGCCGCGAAGGGCAGGAGATCATTGCGAAGGTGGGTTATTACTACCCGCTCAACGCACAGTATCTGGCCGAGCAACGCAAGAAGCTCGACTAGTAAGGGGGGACGTCTGCCGTGCGCAGGGGGCTCCTCCCCTTTCGCGCCCTGCGTACGGCGACGAACCCGGACCGATACCGACCATCAAGCCGAACACGGCATTCGAAAACGGGAGAGATCATGCGTAGCCCAGCCCTGCTTCTCGCCACCACGCTGATGGCCGGAGGCATGGCCGTTGCGCAGGTCGACCCCAAGTCGCCTACGGGCGAAAATTACGACCAGCTCCTCGCGCGGCTGGGGGACGGGGTGAAAGAAAACCTGGTCATCCGGGGCGAACACAACGCCCGCACGGATTCGCGCAAGCACAAGCGCTTCTACACCGACCTCGAACCACTAACCGAGTTTCCGGTTTACAGGCCGAAGCGGCAGCTTTCGGGCACCATCCGCGTCGGCGGGCTCTACCTCCACGACGGGCTGATCAAGGATCAGTGGATCGCGGCATTCCAGAAATTCCACCCGAACGTGAAAGTGGTCATCACGCCGAAAGGGACGCTGGCATCCGGCACGGTCGACATCGAAACCGGTCCGCGAATTTCGGATCGTCTACGCGCGGCCTCCCAATACGAACAGGCGACGGGCGAGCGACTGTTCGAGATCGATTGGGCGACCGGCAGCTACGACGTTCCCGGCTGGAGCCCCGGTTTCGTCATCTTCGTCCACAAGGACAACCCGATCGCGCATCTCAGCATGGCGCAGCTCGACGGCATCTTCGGCGGCGCGCGGACCGGCGGGTGGAAGGGCACCCGCTGGGACTCGAGCGTCGCGCGCGGGCCAGACAGGAACATCCGCACTTGGGGACAAGCGGGCCTGAAGGGCGAATGGGCTGACAAGCCGATCCACATCTATGGCCGTCCGCTGAAGTACAACATCCAGCTGGGCTTCGAGCGCAAGGTCATGAAGGGTGGCGACATCTGGAACGAAAACACGCTCGAATACAGCCATGAGATGAACCCGGACGGGACGCGCTACACCTCGGCTACGGAAATCGTGCGCGACATGTCGACGGACAAATACGGTATCTCGTTTTCCGACATGGCATCGACGCGTCCAGGCATCCGCGCGGTGCCGGTGGGAGCGACTGACAAGGGGCCGTTCGTCACGGAAACGCGTGCGACGCTGCGCGACCGGTCGTACCCGTTGTTCATCGAGCAATGGGCACAGACGCGCCTTGCGCCCGGCAAGAAGCTCGATCCGCTGGTCAAGGAATTCCTGACCTTCATGCTCAGCCGCGAAGGGCAGGATGCGATCCAGAAGGACGGCAAGTGGATCGTCCTGCCGGGCAAGCGGGCGGCAGAAATGCGCGCGAAGCTGGAGCAGACCGGCGAGCGGGTGAGCCCCAACGAACTCGGCCTGCAACTCGACCAGCTTGCCCCGAAGAAATGGGACGGCGAGAGCCCCGACGAGACGGGGAAGGTGGTCGCGACCAAGGCCTATTACGCGCCGCAGTTCGACCTGTCGGCTGTGCCCGCCTACGTACCGGGCGCAGCGGTTACCGGTACGATCCGCATGCCCGCGAGCGGCCAGTTGATGGCCGGAACCGTGGGTAAGGCGCTGATCGCGGCGTTCGCGAAATACCACCCCGGCATCACGTTCCAGCTGAAGGACGGCGACGTGATCGATCACGGTGTCGACCTGTCGATCGGACGGCGCTGGAGCACCTATTTCGCGGGCGAGGCCTATGCGTTCCAGGAGAAATACGAACGCTCGGTCCGCGAATTCCAGATCGCGGGCGGCAGCTTCGACGTGCAGGGCTGGAGCCCGGCGTTCGCAATCTATGTGGCGAAGGACAATCCGATCAAGGGGCTGACCATGCGCCAGCTCGACGGCATTTTCGGCGGGCCGCGCCGCGGTGGATGGGTATCCACGGTTTGGCGGCGGCAGGCCGGACGCGGCGCCAGCGAGAATATTCGCAACTGGTCGCAACTCGGCATCACGGGCGCCTGCGCGAACAAGCCGATCGACGTCTACATCCCGCCGCTCAAATACCACACGATGTCGGTCTTTGAGCGAAAGGTGCTCGCGGGCGGCAATATGTGGAACGACGGCGCGCGCGAAATTCCGCTGGCGCTGGGCAAGGACGGGAAGCGGACGCAGCCGAGCCGGGATCGCGTCATGGCGGCGGTCAAGGATCGCTGCGGCATCGCCTTCGGACCCGCCGGGCTCGACGTCCCGGGTGCCCGCGCTGTGCCCGTCGCGGCAACTGCGTTAAGCGGGTTCGTCCTGCCGAGCCTGAAGACCGTGCAGGACCGCAGCTATCCGCTGGCGCTCGAAACCTACGCCTATGCCGACGCCGAACCGGGGCAGCAGATCGCACCCGCGGTCCGCGAATTCCTGCGCTTCATGCTGAGCCGCGAGGGACAGGAAATCATCCAGCGCGACGGGAAATGGCTGCCGCTGACCGGTCTCACCGCGAAAACCGAAGCCGACAAGATCGACCGGGCCGTCGCCCAGGTCACGATGAAATAAGGGAGAGCGTCATGAAATCACTGGTTCTTGCCACGACAGCATTGGCGCTGACGGCACCCGCATTCGCGCAGACGGCCCCCGCCCCCGCCAAACCCGGGCAGGCGACCAATGCGAAGAAGAGCATCTGGACGCTCGACGTCACCGGCTTTCGCAAGTCGAACGCCAATCTCGGCGGCTACACCAAGAAATGGGATCTGAGCGACCTGCCGGTCTACAAGCCGAAGCAAAAGGTCACGGGCACGCTGCGCATCTGGGGCAGCAACTACCTGAAGGACGGCCCGCTGGGCGAATATTGGGCGACCGAGTTCAAGAAATATCATCCCGGCATCACCATCGAATATAACCTGCCGACGGCGGGCATCGCCGTCCCGGGTGTCGCGGGCAAGGTTGCCGATCTCGGTGTCGGCCGACCGGCGACACTGATGGACCACCTGACCTTCGAACAGGTTTATAAATATCCGATCACGGAGATCACGGCGGCGACCGGTTCGTTCGACGTCTATGGCTGGTCGCCGGGCTTCATCATCCTGGTGAACAAGGACAACCCGATCAAAGAACTGAGCATGAAGCAGCTCGACGGCATCTTCGGCACCGCGCGCAACGGCGGCTATGACGGTAGTGTCTATCGCAACGACTATCCCTTCAAGCGCGGCGCGGACGAGAATATCCGCACCTGGGGCCAGCTTGGCGCGACCGGTGAATGGGCGAACAAGCCGATCCATCCGTGCGGACAGAGTCCGCGCGCGAACATCCAGGTCGTGTTCCAGAACCTCGTGCTCGGCGGCAGCGACCAGTGGGTCGAGGGCTACCAGGCCTTCTCCAACTATGCGACGCCCGAGGGTACGATCAACTCGTGGAGCAAGCAGGTGCTGGCCTATGCGGAGAACGATCCGCTGGCGATCTGCATCGCCTCGCCGCTGGTGCTGGGCCCCAACCTCAAGGAACTGGCTATCGCACCGCGCGACGGTGGTCCTGCCGTCAAGCGTACGCTGGAGAGCACGCGCGACCGCACCTATCCGCTGATCAACGAGATTTTCTTCTACGCCAACAAGGCGCCGGGCAAGGCGATGGACCCGAAGGTCGAGGAATTCCTGCGCTTCGTGCTCAGCCAGCAAGGCCAGGAGCAGATCCAGCGCGAGGGCCGTTACACGCCGCTGACCGCCGCAATCGTGAAGGAACAACTGGCGAAGCTGGACCCGGCGAAGTGATGCGCTTTGCCCTGATCTGCCTCGGTGCCGTGCTGGCGGCCTCGGCGGCGCATGGCGCGCAGCCGAAAGACGGGTCGCAGAACTCGCTCGACCTCCAGAACGCACGGGCGGAAGCGTTGAAGACCAAGGGGATGCGGCGCGCCTATACCAGGGAATTCGATCTTTCCGGCTTGCCCGAATACAAGCCCTCGGCGGCAATGACCGGCACGATCCGGCAATGGGGATCGAACTACCTCGCCGATTCCAGCCTTGAAAAGCGGTTCGAGGACGCGTTCCGTAAATATCATCCGAATGTGAAGTTCGAGAACAATTTGTCCTCGACCTTCATCGCCATGGCGGGGCTTTATACTGGCAAGGCCGATCTCGCGCCGATGGGGCGACGGCCGACCTGGGACGAACTGCAATCCTACCAGCGGGTATTCGGTACGCTGCCGGTCGAAATTGCGATGGCGACCGGGTCGTTCGACGTTTCGGGATGGACGTTCGCGCTGGTGCCGTTCGTGCACAAGGACAATCCGCTGTCGAAGCTGACGATCGAACAGCTCGACGGCATCTTCGGGGCGCAGCGCGATGGCGGGTGGGACCGCAACAACTGGAACGAAAAGGCCGCACGGGGTCCGGAGAAGAACATCCGGACATGGGGCCAGCTTGGCCTGAAGGGCGAATGGGCGAACAAGCCGATCCGCGTCCTCGCCTACAACCTCAATTTCCATTTTCCGCGCGACTTCGCCGAAAAGGTGATGGGCGGCGGGTACAAGTGGAACGAAACGCTGACCGAATACAGCAACAAGGTGCGAACCGACGGTGACCCGAACGATTTCGGCAAGCTGTGGGTGGCCGGCGACCAGATGATGGACGACTTGGGCAAGGACAAATACGCGATCACCTATACGTCGATGCTCTACGTCAACAAGCCGGGCGTGAAGACGGTGCCGCTGGCAAAAACCGCGGCGGGTCCGTTCGTGGCGCCCACGCTGGAGAGCGTGCAGGACCGGACCTATCCGCTGGTCCGCGAAGTCTATTTCTACGCCAATCGCGCGCCCGGAAGGAAGCTCGATCCCCTGGTTGCGGAATATCTGCGCTTCGTCGTGAGCCGCGAAGGGCAGGCGGCCGTGATGGCTGATGGCAAGTACCTGCCGATGACGCCGGACATGGCGCGAGCGCAGCTGAAGGAAATCGATGCCGTGGGTTCGGCGTCGACGGGTGGAGAGGGCGGATGAAATTTCTGATCGCGATACTGGCGCTCGGAGTGGCGGCGCCTGCCGTCGCACAAGACGCAGCGCAGCCGACCACGCGGGATGCCGACGCCCTGTCCAAGGCGCGGGCGATCGGCACAAAGGCCCGCAAGGTCAAAAAATTCTACGAACCGAAGTTCGACTTGTCGGGTCTCGAGCCGTTCAGGCCGTCGGCCCCGATGAAGGGCAAACTGCGGCAATGGGGCAACAACTACATCAAGGATTCTGGCCTCGTCGAAGTTTGGGAGGCGGGCTTCAGGAAATATCATCCCGATGTGACGTTCGACGACAATCTCTATTCCTCGGCCGTCGGCTTTCCCGGCCTGATCTCGAATGCCGCCGATCTGGCGCCGATGGGGCGGCAGGCGCTGTGGGACGAGTTGAAGGGCTTCGAACGCGAAGGTGCCGGCGGCGGAGAGGACGGATCGAGCAGCACCGAAATCATCGAAATCGTGATGGCGACCGGCAGCTATAACGTGCGGGGCTGGAGCTATGCGCTGGGTGCATTCGTCCACAAGGACAATCCGCTGTCGAAACTCAGCATGGAACAGCTGGACGGCATCCTGGGCGCGCAGCGCGACGGCGGCTGGGACGGGCTGACCTGGCGAACCGACTGGGCGCGTGGTCCGGAAAAGAACATCCGCACCTGGGGCCAGCTAGGCCTGAAGGGCGAATGGGCCAACAAACGGATCACCGTTTACGGCTACAACATGAAATATCACTTCAATGACGAGATCGACAAAAAGGTACTCAAGGGTTCGTCCAAATGGAACGAGACCATGCGCGCCTATTCGAACGTCGCGGGGCTGAAGGCCGACGGTTCGCTGACGGCGGGTGGAGAGCTGATCACCAACGGGCTCGCCGCCGACAAATACGGCATCGCCTATACCGGCATTCCCTTCGCCAATCCGAACGTGAAGATGGTCGCGCTGTCGCAGAATGGCGGTCCTGCCGTCCCGATGACGCTGGAGACGGTGCAGAACCGCACCTATCCGTTGATTCGCGACGTCTATTATTACCTCAAAAAGGAGAAGGGTAAGGCGGTCGATCCGCTGAAGCGCGAGTTCCTGCGCTACATTCTGAGCCGGGAAGGGCAGGAGGCGGTGCAGCAGGACGGCAAATACCTGCCACTGACCCCGGCGGCGCAGCGCGAACAGCTGGCGAAGCTGGACCGGTGAATTGCCTTAGCCGCCGGAGCGTCGTTGCCGGGCTGGTCGCGGGCGTTGCCGCCCGTGCCAGTGCGCAACGCCTGACGCCGGCGGTCCAGAAGATCGATCCTCGACCCGCACTTCCGGGCAGTTTCGAAGTCCGGACCGTTGCTGCGATCCCTCCTTATGCGCCGCGAGAAAGCGTGGCGGGTGCCATTCGGCTGTGGGGCCATGGCAACCGCAAGCTTCCGTGGATGGAACACCTGATCGGGCTGTGGGAGCAGGGATTTGCCAGGTTCCACCCCGGCGCCCGCATCGATTACCATATGTACGGTACGTCCTCGGGCATTCCCGCGCTGTTCAACGGGCGCGGGGACCTCGCGATCCTGGGCGAGGAAATCCTGCCCGATGCGGCGAAAGCGTTCGAGCGGTTCAAGGGATATACGCCGACCGGCGTCCAGTTGATGACCGGCAGCGTCGACATCCGCAATTTCGACTATGCCCAGCAGGTTTTCGTCCATCGCGACAATCCTCTCGCGCGCCTGACCCTGGTCGAGCTCGACGGAATACTCGGTACTGAACACCGCCGCGGCGGCCGCAATATCCGGCGATGGGGCGAACTTGGGCTGACCGGCAATTGGGCCGCCCGCGAGATCGTACCCTATAGCTGGGCCATCGACGACAGCTTCGGTTTCTACCTGCAGAACGCCGTGCTGGATGGAAGCCACCGCTGGAATCCGGCGCTGCGCGAATTCGCGCATATCAACAATCCCGACGGGACGATCTACGATCACGGCCAGCAGATCCTCGACGCGCTGGCGAAAGATCCATTCGGTATTGCCGTGTCCAACATCCGCTATGCCGGGCCGGACGTGAAGGCGATTGCGCTCGCGGCCACCTCCGCCGGGCCGTTTTTGCAAGCGAGCAAGGAAACGCTGATCGAGCAGAGCTACCCGCTCGCACGGACGCTTCCGGCGGTTATCGACCGCCCGCCTGACGGGCGCGTCGCCCCGATTGTTATCGAATTCCTCCGCTTCGTCGTGAGCCGGGAAGGGCAGGAACTCGTCAACCGCGATGGCCGCTATCTGCCGCTGTCGGCTACCGCCGCCGCCGAGCAGATGAGGGTCTTGGCATGAAGCGGGCAGCCCTGCTGGTTGCCCTGGTGCTTTCCTCACCCGTCGCGGCAGAGCCGATCCGGATATGGGGCCCGCCCGCGATGCGCGGCATCGTTGAGCGCTGGGCAGACGCCTATCGCCGCACGCACCCGGACACGATGTTCGAACTGACGCTCAAGGGATCGGATACCGCGATCCCGGGTCTTTACGGCGGCCTCGCCGACATCGCGCTGATGGGACGCGAGAACGACATCGTCGATGACAACGGCTTTTCCCGCACGATGACGCACGACTTCACGCGCATCGAGATCGCTAACGGCAGTGTCTCGGTGCCGGGCAAGTCCGATGCGATTGCTGTCCTCGCGAACAAGGCCAACCCGATCGGCGGCCTGTCGCTGGCGCAGCTCGCGTCGGTCATCGATTGCGGCAAGCCGGGAGCGGTGGCGACCTGGGGCGGGTTGGGCCTGAAAGGCGCATGGGCCAGCCGGCCGGTCCGTATCTACAGCTATGACTTCGGCACGCGCACGGGCCGGTATTTCCAGCAGGTCGTGACGGCGAACGGACGGCGCATGTGCTGGGATCGGATCACTGAATTTAACGATGGACGCCGCTTCGACGGGACGGTTGAGGATGCGGCCGACCGCGCCGGAGCAGCAGGGCGGCGCGACCCGGCAGCACTGGTGATCGCCAACCCGGCACAAGCCCGGGGCGGATTGAAGCTTTTGCCGCTCGATGGCGTAACGCCGGACGAAAGTTCGATCGTTTCACGGCGCTATCTGCTGGCGCGGCGGGTCTTTGCCTATGTCGATCGTGCGCCCGGTGAGGCGTTGAAGCCCGATGTCGCCGCGTTCCTCGGCTGGGTGCTGGGCTCGGAAGGGCAGGCACTGGTCAAGGCAGACCATGGATACCTGCCGCTCGATCCCGCCACGGCCTCGGCACAAATTGCCATAATCGGAGAAACACCATGAGACGGATGACCAATGTCATCGCAGCGCTTGGCCTCGCCTTTGCGACGCCGGTGAGCGCGCAGGTGACGGGCACGTCCGACCCCGCCGTCGCGCGGGCGCTGGAGGCGCTGCCCAGTTATAAACCGCAGGGGCAGGTTTCTGGAACGATCAGCCTGTGGGGGCATGGCAGCTTCAAGCGCGACTTCATGGGCCTGCTGATCAAGCGTTGGTTCGATGAGTTCCAGAAGCAGCAGCCGGGCGTGAAGCTCGACTACAAAATGTATGGTACGGCGTCGGCGATCGGTGCTCTGTCGGTCGACGCGGGCACACTCGCGATCCTGGGCGAGGAGATCAGCCCGGAGTCGGCCCGCGAATTCACGCGCGCCAAGGGCTATCCGCCGACGATGATCGAGATCGCCAACGGCAGCGTCGACACCAATTTCTTCGACTATGCGCACATGATCTTCGTCCACAAGGACAACCCGATCGCGAAGCTGACGCGCGCGCAACTGGAAGAGGCATTCGGCGCAGAGCATAAATGCGCGAAGCGTAACGTCCGGACGTGGGGCGGGCTGGGCCTGACGGGATCGTGGGCGAACAAGCCGATTGCTCCCTATTCATGGAAGACCGACGTCGATTTCGCCCTGTTCTTCCGCGAACGGGTGCTGTGCGACAGCCACCGCTGGAACCCGGCGGTGCGCGAATACATGCCGGTTACCCAGCCGGACGGGACCATCGTCCAGCATGGGCAACTGATCCTGGAAGCATTGGCGAAGGATCCGAACGGCATCGCCATTTCGAACGTGCGTTTCGCCAATCCGGATGTGCGGGCGGTGCCGCTCGCCTGGGACGCGAAGGGGCCATATGTGACCGCGAGCAATGCGACGCTGATCGACCGGACCTATCCGCTGGTCCGCATCATCCCGGCCTATATCGACCATGCCCCCGGAAAGCCGATGCCGGCGGCCGAGCGCGAATTCCTGCGCTATGTGCTGAGCCGCGAGGGGCAGACGGCGATGGTCGAGGAGAGTGGTTACCTGCCGCTCAGTCCCGCCATCGCGGCGCGCGAACGGGGGAAACTCCAATGAAGGCGTGGATCGCACTGCTGGCGTTGGTGCCGGCCATGGCAACGGCGCAACTCTTGCCGCCCGAACGGGTCGGCCTGCCGGACGAGATCGTCATCGCGACGAGCAAGCAGATTGCGCCGACATTGCAACGGGCCGCCAAGGCATTCGAAGCCGCAAATCCGGGGCAACACGTCCGTATCGAGGCGCGGGGCAGCGATGTCGCGATGACCCTGCTCTACACATATCGTGCGGACATCGCGGTCATCGGTCGCGACGGGGCGGACCAGGAACTCAAGGCCTATGAGTGGATATACCTGAAACCACCCGTAAAACGCGCGGTCATGCGGGGCAGTGTGGCGACGCCTGAATACTCGCCTTCGATCGCGGTACGTGTGAACGCCGCCAACCCGCTGCGCAGCATTACCATGGCGCAGCTCGCGTCGCTCTTCCGCCCAGGCAAGGCGGACCCGACATGGGCATCGCTCGGCGTCGGCGGCAAGCTGGCGTCGCAGCCGGTCCGCATCGCCGTGCCGAAACTCGACACAGGGACGGGGCGCTATGTCCGGCACGCGATCCTCGCCGATGCGACACAGGTCGCCTGGCAGCGGGTTGTCGAACCCGATGCTGCCGCCATCGCCAGGGTTGTCGCGGGCAATCCGACGATGATCGGCATCGGCGATGCTTCGCCGTTGGCGGGCACGCGGATCGTGCCGGTCGTTCAGGACGGGATGCCCGTCCTGCCACAGGCCGACAATTATCCGCTGACCCGCAATGTCATGGCTTATGCCCATCCGGGCGCGAAGCGGTCCGAAGCTTTCCTGGCGTTTCTTAACGGTGAGGCCGGGCGAGCAGCGATCGCGCCGGGGCCATACCGGCCGGTGGCGGGGCGCTGAGACTTTACGGATTGCCGATTTCCATTCTGGCAATTGCGTCATTGCTTGATTATGGCGCGCTCAGATTTCGTCACCGGCAGCGATTGCCGGTCGCCGTGCGGGCGTGGTGGAATTGGTAGACGCGCCGGACTCAAAA
>APMI01002812.1_pt1 | contig 13421 bp, 9 predicted proteins | sample 667938 | NCBI WGS metagenome assembly APMI01 (sample SAMN01084076, study PRJNA167559) | wastewater metagenome | biome: Wastewater | place: Denmark: Ejby Moelle, Odense | collected 2011-11-28 | reverse complement strand
GATACATAAAAACAATATTCTACATAAAATAAAATTGAACATGAAAGCAACCATTGGCAGTAAAGAGTTTTTCCCGGGAATCGGGGAGATAAAATTTGAAGGTGCCGGATCGCGGAATCCGCTGGCATTTAAATATTATGACGAAAATAAAATGGTAGGTGGCAAAACCATGAAGGAATATTTCAGGTTTGCCATGGCTTACTGGCACACGCTGTGCGGAACCGGTGGCGATCCATTCGGACCCGGTACCAAACAATTCCCCTGGGAGCAGGCATCAGATATTATGCAGCGTAACCGCGAGCGTATGGATGCTGCATTTGAATTTATGACCAAAATCGGAATTCCCTTCTGGTGTTTTCACGATACCGATCTTACCGGCGATAGCCATGTTTCAGACATTGAAAACCGGCTTGCCGAAATGGTGGCTTATGCAAAGGAAAAACAAGCGGCTTCGGGTGTGAAACTGTTGTGGGGAACTGCAAACGTATTTTCCAATCCCAGGTATATGAACGGCGCTTCAACCAATCCCGATTTCCTGGCCCTGGCACATGCCGGCACCCAGGTAAAAAACGCCATTGACGCCACAATTGCCCTGGGGGGCGAAAATTATGTGTTCTGGGGTGGACGCGAAGGATATATGTCGTTGCTCAATACCGACACCAAACGTGAAAAGGAACACCTGGCCCGGTTCCTTACCATGGCCCGCGACTATGCCCGTGGAAAGGGGTTTAAAGGTACTTTCCTGATTGAGCCCAAACCCATGGAACCCACAAAACACCAGTACGATTTCGACAGCGAAACGGTGATTGGTTTCCTCAGGCATTTTGGCCTCGATAAGGATTTTAAACTGAATATCGAGGTAAACCATGCCACGCTGGCTGGTCATACTTTTGAGCATGAACTTCAGATGGCTGCCAATGCCGGGTTGCTGGGGAGCATTGATGCCAACCGGGGCGACAACCAGAATGGCTGGGATACCGACCAATTCCCGATTAACATTTACGAAACCGTGGAGGCCATGCTGGTAATTATTCAGGCTGGCGGTTTTACCACAGGTGGTATTAATTTCGATGCCAAAACACGCCGCAACTCAACCGACCTGGAGGATATTTTTATCGCCCATATTGCTGCCATGGATACATTTGCACGTGGACTGATGGTTGCTGACAGTATTCTGAAGGAATCGGATTTCCTGAAACTCCGCGCACAACGTTATGCTTCTTTCGATGCCGGCAAAGGAAAGGAATTTGAAGAAGGCAAACTTACGCTCGAAGATCTCAGAATCATCGCGAAAAGCCAGGGCGAACCGGCGGCTATTAGCGGCAAACAGGAAATGTTTGAGCAATTGATTAATCAATACATCTAATCCCCGGGCGTATGTCTTTCATCGATACATCATCAAACACTCCGGCACTTAACACATCAAAAGGAAACCCGGCCTATATCATGATGCTCACGCTGGTGGCAACGCTGGGTGGGTTGCTTTTCGGGTACGATACGGCTGTGGTAAACGGGGCCGAAAAATCGCTGGTGCAGTTTTACCTCGCGAAAGCGCTTGAACCCGGCAATTATGCCTATGCCTACTCACTCATAAGCCAGTACAAAATACTGGTGGCCGTGGTTCTGTACCTGGTATGCATTATTATTTCGGCACAAATTGTGAGGTTGCTGGGGGTAAAAAAAGGAGGACTAATCAGCCTGGCAATGCTGGTGGTGCTTACGGTTTACGTGTTGCAGTACATGAGCCAACTGATACCTGTTTCAACCGATGTCGACGGACTGAAAGGTATAGCCGATTCGGCCAAAGGCTTTGTAATTTCGAGTGCGCTGATTGGCTGTATTATTGGTGGGGCTTCGGCTGGGTTTGTTTCCAAATCCATTGGCCGCAAAAAAGGTCTCATTATTTCGGCAGCAGCTTTCACCATTTCGGCTATTGGCGCCTGGAAACCTGAAGCTTTTAATTTTTTCGGATTGCTCGATGTGTATTCTTTTGTAATCTACCGGATAATAGGCGGAATAGGAGTGGGGCTGGCATCTATGCTTTCGCCCATGTATATTGCCGAAATTGCACCGGCTCATGTGCGGGGTAAACTGGTTTCGTGGAACCAGTTTGCCATTATTTTCGGTATGCTGGTCATATATTTCGTAAACTATTTTATTGCCCGGAGCGGCAACGAAGACTGGCTGGTAACTGATGGCTGGCGCTGGATGTTTTTCTCGGGTGTTATTCCATCGGGCATCTTTCTGCTGCTCTTGTTCTTTGTGCCCGAAACACCCCGATTCCTGGTGATGAAAGGCAGGGATGAGGAAGCTCTTGCCGTGCTGAAAAAAATATCAGGAAAGGACAATGCAGGAGTAACACTCGGCGAAATCAAAGATACCTTGCACGAAAAAAGTGTGCCCTGGCTTTCGTATGGTTTCTTCGTGATTTTTATCGGCATTATGCTTTCTGTTTTCCAACAGTTTGTAGGCATAAACGTGGTGCTGTATTATGCCGGTAATATTTTCAGGAATATGGGAGCTTCAACAGATTCGTCGTTGTTGCAAACCATTATCGTGGGAGCTATTAACCTGGTTTTCACGGTGCTGGCAATTTATACCGTCGACAGGTTTGGCCGCAAACCGCTGATGATTATCGGGGCCTTGATTATGGCCGTGAGCATGATTTGCCTGGGCTTTTCGTTTTCTATGCATGTTCAGGGCATGCTGGCACTGGTATTTATGCTGCTATACACGGCGGGTTTCGCCATGAGCTGGGGTCCAGTAACCTGGGTGCTGCTTTCGGAAATTTTCCCTAACAGCATCCGTGGGGCTATGTCCATAGCCGTTGCTGCCCAATGGATCGCCAACCTGATTATTTCGTGGACGTTCCCTATCATGAACGACAATACCTGGCTTACCGAAAAATTTAACCATGGTTTTTCGTACTGGATTTATGGTTTGATGGGAATACTTGCAGCCTGGTTTGTATGGAAACTTGTACCCGAAACCAAAGGTAAATCGCTGGAGCAGATTGAAAAATTATGGGGCGAAAAACAGGATGTGCCGTACGAATAATGATCAAGCGGTTGCTTAGCAACAAACGCTACAGCGGGTTTAAAGTTGCGTTTGGTATAAAGCCTGAGCTAAAAAAAGCACAGCCTGTAATCTGTTGATTTACAGGCTGTGTTTTTGTTGTGACCCCGATTGGATTCGAACCAATGGCCCGCAGCTTAGAAGGCTGCTGCTCTATCCACTGAGCTACGGGGCCCTGAGCGGGTGCAAAGATATAAAAACAATTCAGAACTCCAGCATTTGTCGTGCCTGCCACCTTCAAATTCCCGATTGGACCAAGGCAACGGTAGTTTTTCATTTTCGGTTGCCTGATTCCTTGGGCCGGCATGATGCCGTTAAATAAAACAAGAAGGATACTATATTTTAGTCGGTTAACGCAGGTAAACACATTGTTAGGTCGTAGATTTTAATCAGGCCTTAAACAAATATATCAGGGCTACAGTAAAGCTAACAACCACCACCGCCCAGCGTAATATTACGGGCCTGACTATTGTGGCAGTTTTGCCCCCAAACAAGCCACCCACTATCGAACCAAAAAACATAACTATTGCCACCGGCCAGTTTACCTGGTCCGAAAAGCAGAAATAAATCGCTGCTGATACGTTAACGCTCAAGGATATAGCTTGTTTTAATGCATTCAGCTTTACCAGTGAGTCGTCAATCAGCAGGCCGAGCACGGCAATCAATATAACCCCAAGCCCGGCGCCAAAATATCCGCCATAAATGGCTGTCAGGAAAACTACCAAAAGCACCACGAAGTTCTTTTTATGGTGATGTATAGACTGTTGCAAACGCGCTTCCACAATTTTTTTGAGCATAGGTTGAAATGCGAGAAGAAAGGTTGCCACCAAAATAAGGTATGGTATTAATATGCGGAACGAATTTTCGGAAGTGTTCAGCAACAAAAGCCCGCCTGCTATGCCTCCGGAAACGCCAACAGGAAGTATTTGATATAATCTTTGCTTTTGCGATAGCAGGTCCTTTCGCTGAGCTGTAATTCCTCCGAAATAGCCGGGGCATAAAGCTATTGTATTTGTAATGTTTGCACTCACTGGCGGAATACCGATAGCCACCAGGGCCGGAAATGAAATTAAGGTTCCTCCCCCGGCAATTGCATTTACAAATCCCGCCGCAAGCGCCGCACCAAAAGCAATTACCAGGTTGTAGATATCCATCACAAAATCGAATTGATCTTGCAAATTTAGTATTTAATACGGCAGGATTGAAAACGTTACACTTCAGGAAAGAATGCTGGCAGATGACATTATTCTTTCTCCAGTTTACCTTTATAAGTTGATTTATTGGTTTGAATTCTTATAAAATAGATGCCTTTTTTCAGACTTGAAACTGAAAAATCGTTTGTAAAAAACTCCTGAACTAAATTTCCTTGCAAATTGTACAATTTAATGCTCTTAATTTTTGAGTTTACATTGTTTACATGAACCTTATCCGTAGCTGGATTCGGATAAATATGAATAGCATTTTCACTTTCAACTGCCTTGGGAACGGATGTAACCGGGTTAGTAATGGCGATCAATTGCGGCAGGAGATTCAATAAATCTCCTTGTATTAGCTGCATATCCCAGCAATGGTAATTGGTATTAAGAGAACCGGAAAAAGAACTGCGATAAGGTATAGGTATTGAAGGAAATAACGGATTTAACGGATTATGAGGATCATTTTCCAACGGATTCGGTATTTTTCTCAGGTCGTTGGCTACGGGCATGGAGTCAATCTTTAAATAAGTGCATCCCGGTTTGTTTAATTCCGATGAAAAATATGCACTGAACATATCATCAAATCCCCAGTATTGAACGCTGTCAGGAGAAAGTGAAATATAACGGGTAACCAATTTGGGATTTACATTTAGCGTGTCATAACCAAAATCGTAATTCGATTCCTGGTGCCTGTGGTTTATAGTATCGTATGTTTGATACAGCAAGCCACCATCCGCTAAATAGTGGTTGTAAAAGAAAGAGGCTGAATCAAGTGCGGCTCCGGTGTATCCGTTTTTCCACGTACGCCAGCTGATGAGGCATCCGCTTTCGAGCGGAAGTTTGGAATCAAGTATTTTAATTTTTTCAAGTGATCCACCGGTTCTGCTTCCTTTAGCCGCGTAATTTGGTTCGCCACCCGAAAGAGCAACCACTAACTGCGACTGAAGTACAGGGTTGTTATCAAATCTTCTGTGTAACAGAAACCTTGTCATATCCGATCCCTGCGAATGACCCATCAGGATTATTTTATGACCCTTATTGTAATATTTAAGATAGTGATCAAAGGCAGCTTCAACATCCTTATAGGCTTTAATCATATATGCAGCCTGAGCTGACAGTGAATCATTTCTTAGCGGCCACTGCAGAAAAACTCCGATTTTAGCCTGTCGGTAATACGGCGCAAAAACCCGCCCGAACTGAGCATAAATGCCCACCTGCTCACGATACACAAATTGCGCAACAGCTGTGTTAATGTCTTCCATGGCAGTATTGCCGTGTGCAAGATCCATATCAATAGTAGGGTACACGTAAAATATATCTACCAGTGTGTCAGTATAATGAGGATAAACTGTATCAAATTTATGCGACTTATCTGCATTGAGAACTGTAAGTTTTAAATCATACTGGCGTGCGACATCCATGGGCAATAAAACAGGATGACACATCCAGTTTTTCGAAAGATTGTAGTCGGGTATTTGAGCAATTGCCGGAACAGTAAGCGAATAAAGCAACACTAAAAAAAATACAGACGGGATATTCAAAAATCGGTTAATCGTTTTCATATTTATGTGATTGTATTCCGGTTTTAAAAAGCGTAGCGGCTTGCGTTTGTTTTGCTGTCAGGCAAAAGTATTTTTTTTGTTTCGTCCTGTTTTTAAATCAGAATCCGGCTATAATGCAGAAGCGCGTCAGGTATTGTGACGCGCTTCATACAGTAACATTACTTCAGAAGTATAAGCTTTTTTATATCCTTAAAGTTTCCGCTCTGCAGGCTAAAGAAATAAACACCCGGCGTAAACTGTGAGGCATCCCATTCCACTTCATAACTACCAGGGGCTTTGTTTTCGTTAACGAGGGTAGCTACTTGCTGGCCGCTTAAATTGTAAATCACCAGGCGAGTTACGCAACTTGATTGATTGGGTTGCAGATTTTCAGTGCCAACCTGGTATTTAAACTTAGTGGTTTTATGAAAAGGATTCGGCGAATTTTGAGCTAAGAAAGTTTGCTGTGATATGGATTTTTCTACATTACTGCCGGCAATATCAAATGCTGGTATTATAGCTGGGGGCATTCCATCATGTGTATTAGGTTTCCTGACTTCCGAAGGCGTATAAATTACGCCATTTTCAAGTTCATAAAAATATACGTGATAGGTGAGGCACCAAATTTCCTGGTTCTCAGCGCCTTTGGGTACCCACCAGTTTTTTTCTCCCGGAGTGTAATTAAGCCAATAAACCGTATAGTTTAACGATTTACAATCCAGGGGGTTTGAGTCTTTAGGTTCATTCAGGTTTGCAATACATTTCATCTCAGTACTATTTGACGTGGTAGTTACTGAAGAATACTCAAATTCGCCGGAGGGGCCGGAACGAAAAAACTTATCAGGTTCTTCGCCTCCACTGTGTCTCTCCCCAAAACCCAATTCGAAGCTCGCCGTTTCCTGCCACCCATCTGTATTTGATTTTGTATTTTTAACTGCGTAAGAGCCAGGGCTATTTCGGCTCCAAACCACATCGCCGGTATTTATTATATCACAATTATTAAGTTCAGGACGGTTCAAATAGGTACGTGGCTGAGAAGGATCCAAATGGTTTTTTAAAGGAGTGTACAATTTATACTTATGCGCTTTTACCGCATAGTAATAATAAATTGAATCTATTTCATGCCCGTTTGCATCTACCACCGAATAGTGTTGCTTACTAATTTCAGGTCTCCAAATAATATATACACCTTCTTTATTTTCACCAGCGGCCAAATCATCATTTTCAATTATTTCTGTCTCCTCATCTGATTTAAATATTCCACCAAATTCAGTCTTAACACTTGCTTCAAGTAAACAACCTATTTTGAATTTACTTGTTAAACCAACTTTAAAATTGAAGTCGGTAGATTCTCCTGCATTCGCTGTAACTTCGAATGACGCATTTGAAATTGATGTACTTCCGGGTCCGAAAAAGTAAGGATATTGTAAGTGATTGATGGAGTCGTTGAGATGGAAAGGCGGCGGACCTTCGATATATCCAACATAATGGGTATTAGCCGAGTCGGCAATTACATCCGACTGACTACTGATATATACAAGGCGATCTGTTTCAGCCAAAGCGCAGTTCAATGGTAAATCGGTACCATACTTCGACTGGTATACCAGACACATATATTGCAGGAAATCATATACTACTGAATTATCTGCTAAAATTCTTTTTTGTGGCACCGAATAGTTTGCTACAGAAAGATTAGATTGAGGCCAGGCCCAGCCGTAATTCTGCTTTACTACATTGCTTTCTGCCTGCGACCAGACCCCATTTTTAAGTTCAAAACGTTTTATCCTGCAACTGGAAGATAAATTTTGAATGTTATAACATTTTACAAATGCTTGTAAACATTTCCCTTCACTTGCCGGATCACCTGTAACAGTTCCTGAGGCAAGAGCCACTGAAGAATATACATTAGGATCGCCAACATATGTCGGATCCAGCGAACTTGACTTTATGAATGTTAAAGTATCATTCTTAAAGTAATATTCGGGTAAAACCACATGCTTATCACTGTTAATATAGCCAAACATTAATTTATCCCTTCTAACATCGCTATCCATAAATGTTGTACCAATCGAAGAAATATACGGAAAGCATATATACGAACTGGGGTTAAATTTCCTGGAATCTTTAATATAATCACCATTGTAATCGTTACAATAGGTTTTCATGTCGGTTTTAACGGTATGCCATTTAGCCCTTTGCTCATCAGTCCAGTAAATTGTAATTGTATTGTTAAATGATCCTACCAGACAGAGTTTATTATCCACAACCGAAGCTGACATACCCGTGAAATTGTAATTAGGAAAGTACGGATAATTAGAAGTATGATCGGGTAAACTGATCACATCAGGAGTTACAACAGCCGTTAATTTCGACCAGGAATCTGCAATAGGATCATATTTCGAATAGGCTATTTTGGCTTCATCATTCAGCACGAATAAGTATAGCGTATCATTAAAAATAACCGGAGCCGGTTGAAAACATCCCCAGTACAAATATTGAAAAGCTTTAATATCGTCTATTTTTTTATCCCCCCACACGGGAGTTGTCGGATCTGAACTTTTATTATTTAACTTTCGTACAATCACACTGCTTTGATTGCCATTATAAGCATCGTAATTATTATCTTTCAGGTTATAGTTTACAAAATTGAAGATGTATCCCATAAAACTGATTGATGCCATTCCCCGGTTATGTTCGGATATATCGGCCTCTACCTTTTGTTGCAGCTTAAACCACCCATTGGTTGTGGACGGACTAACATCTTGTGCAAATGTTAAAAACGGAAGAAGTAAATAGGCAGTAAGTGTTAATATGATTAATGATTTCATTTTGTGTTGCTTTTTTGTTAATACATTTTAAAAATTACAAGATTATTCTAAATCCAAGATTGGTACGCAATGGATTAGGGAATGAACTCCTGATATAAATGGAAGATCGTTGGCTGAATAAATATTCCATACCGGTAAACCCATAAAAGGCATTCCCGTTAAAATGGGAATCGAATTCAACAATATTGAAAACCGGTTGCCCTGAATCATCCGTTGTTGGCTCTTGTTCGGAGGTAACCGTATTTACAAATTGCTCTGAAAAGCCTGCCCCCAAGTAAGGAACAAAATGGCCCAGCCTGTAGGATAGGGCTGCATTAAATTCGTAATTTATTGATTTTAAGCTGGATGAAACGACACCCATACCTGAGATATTATCGTTTATTACTGAACTGGTTGTGCAATAATTAAAGGAAGCCAATGCTAGTGCAGCAAGATGATCGGTTATTTTCTTATTATAATTCAGGTCGATTCCAAGCGTTAATGCCGGATATTCGGTGGAAATTGTCTGCGTGGTTTGCTCCGACATAAAGCTTTTGAAATTAAAGTGGCTCACTCCAACGAAGCCGCCTACTCCCAGACCCTTCAGAACCTCATAGCCCATTTTTATACCCACAAGGCTGTTTATATATTCAGTGCCATAAAAGTCATTATACCTGTTAATGATGTCCTCGGATAATTCTTCGGACGATTCCTGGTCCCAGTAATGATAATAGTTTGTATTGGAGATGAGTTTAAGTTTTTGAAAGCGGGTAAACTCGTAAAACGGGGTAATAAAAAAATCTCCTTTTTGAACAGCATTGTTGTTAGCCATCGAAACTGTATTCGACACCTGGTTTTCAGTGACGATATCCTGTGTTCTGCCTGTTGCGTAAAGCAGGAAAAATAGAAACGCGATAAGCTGGAATTTTAGTGTCATTGTTTTGTTGATTGAAAAGTAATTGAAAGCTGACTATTAGTGCTTTCGGTTATAATTTCTGAAAGCCTTATATTATATATGTTCCTTTCCGGTTAAAGTAATACAATTTCAATAAAATAACTCTTATAAATGCAATGTTACATGTCAAAAATTAGATGTATTAATCCGGGATGCCATAAAAATGACTCTATTTAATTTAAAATCACCAACAGGGATATTGAACTGGAAAAGCAAATTTTTCAGGGATTGCTGTTACGGCGAATTCAGATTATGAGAATTTGAGAAATCTGATTTTCACTCTTGAAGGTAAATATTAATTAAGGCTGCAAAAATTTAGGTTTGTTCACCATGCCTAAGAGGTTGTTGTCAGCTGGTTCGCATTATTCAAAGAGCATTGTTGAAAAAGATTCACCAAACATTTGGTATCAGTCTGTAACGGGTTTTACCAGCATATTCAGGGTATCCATTTAATTCATTTTTCAGGGTTTTATCTTCCATGTTTGTTCTTGTTATGAACAGAATTATCAATAAGCTTATTGGGATTATACTCCAAAGCGAACCGAAGAGCAAAGGGAAACCAAGGGCTTGGATAACAGAACCCAGGTATGCCGGATGCCTGACTACTTTGTATAGCCCGGTTTCGCAAACTGTATGTTGCCTGTCCGTTTGAATCCGAACAGTACTCGAGAAAAATTTATTTTGTTTCTGAGCTACCAGAAACAGCAGTTGCCCAGTAACAGTAAGTATAATTCCAGTGAGATACAGGCTCCAGTGAAAACCTGGCGAGCAGTGAAACCGGCCGGAATCAAGTCCGGCAGTTATGTACATTGAAATTGTAAGCAGCAACGATAATCCCAATATTGCCTTATCCCATTTTTTAGTGCCTTCTCCCGGCTTTGATCGTTCGTTTAAAAGTTCCGGATCAATCCGGAAAACCGTATAACTCAATATGGACATTATAAGCCCAATTGCCACATAAACCAGTCCCTGCCAATAATTTATGCGACCGGCACTGATAAAAATAATTGTGAAAAACAAAATTGTGCCGACAAAGTGTTTAAAAATGTAATTTGCCTTCATGATTTTTAAATTTGTGGTTTGTCAGGATTCAATTCATGCAACGTTCCTTTCGCACCTCAAATGACTGATAATTCAAGCCAATCAACCGGTTTTAGTGCATGAAAAAATACATTTGCATTGCATTCCCCAAATTTACCATTTATTCCTTCAACAAATACAATTGATGTGCATTTGTAGGAAATTACCTGGCAACTGTTAAAAAGTCAAAATAACGTTGTAAACTATTCCGGAATATTTCTGAAACACTTAAATTTGATCTTTCGTACATTTGATACTTATCTGGCATTTAAGTTTTAATCCATTCTAACCATATAGAAGATCCAGAAAAGTGGCTGAAGAAGCAGTGAGAAAAAGTAAAACAATGAAAATCTGAAAAATGAGTTTACTCAAAGCAAGCATACTGGTTATTGACGATGATGTGGATGTGCTCACCGCCGTGCGCTTATTGCTGAAAAATGAGTTACAGGAGGTGGTTACCGAAAAGAACCCTGAGAATATTCCCTCGTTGCTCAGTTCGCGCTCTTTCGACCTGGTGTTGCTGGATATGAATTTTAACGCGTCCATCAATACCGGCAACGAGGGCTTATACTGGCTGAACCGGATCCGCGAAATGAAACCCGGCATTTCGGTTATTATGATTACCGCTTATGGCGATATTGACCTGGCTGTGCGTTCGCTTAAAGAAGGGGCTGCGGATTTTATAGTAAAGCCCTGGCATAACGAGAAGCTATTATCGACCATCACCGGGATATTGAAGAAAAATTCGCCGCAGACGTCATCCGCCAGCCCATCGGCTTCAGCCCAAAATACCTACCCTGACCTGCTGGGCAACAGCGACGTGATGCTCGATATTTTTTCGAAAATCGATAAAATGTTGTTCGGGCATAAAAAAGGGGCTTTTACCGATGCCAGGGAAGATCGCATGGGCCGCTTCGAAATGGCCAGTGGCGGGACCCTGTTCCTCGATGAAATCGGGAATATTTCGCTGCAGCAGCAGGCTAAACTGCTTTCGGTGTTGCAAAACAGGCAGGTTACCCGACTGGGATCGAACCTGGCTATTCCGGTCGATATACGGCTGATTTGTGCCACCAACCTGCCCATGAGCGACCTGGCCAACGAAACGAGGTTTCGTAAAGATTTGATTTACCGCATTAATACAGTCGAAATTGTTGTGCCACCCCTTCGTAAACGGAAAGAGGATATTAGGCTGCTTACCGAGCATTTTGTAAAAATATATGCGGCCAAATACTTTAAAACCAACATCCGGTTTTCGGATGCCGCCATACAGAAACTGGAGCTGTACCGATTCCCCGGCAATGTGCGTGAACTGCAGTATATTATTGAAAGGGTGATCATAATGTCGGAAGGCCATGATATTAAACCCGAGGAGATCATCTTTTCGCCCATTGAATCGAACCACCAGGAATCGCTGGCCGAAACCGACGAAACCAGGCTGAGTAATATCGAAAAAAACACCATTTTGCGGGTGATTGAAAAAAACAACGGCAATATTTCGAAAGCAGCCCGCGAACTGGGAATAACACGTACCGCCTTATACCGCAGACTCAGCAAATATGAAATTTAAGAAAAACGACCTGGGGCTCATTACACGGGTGATACTGCTGGTTATCGCCCTGCTGGCATTTGCATTTACCGTGCTGCAAAAGCAATATATTTACGATATGGTGCTTGTACCTGTAATTCTCATACAGGTGATCGACTTTTACCGCCTGCATAAAAAGGCACAGGATGAGGTGGAGCAGTTTGTTGAATCCATTCATTACCGCGATTTTTCGAAATACTTTAACGTAAAGCAGGCCCCGGTTGAGGTGCAGTCGCTGCGAAAAGGATTTAACGAGATTAACGATACCTTCAGGGTGGTGAGTAAAGAAAAGGAAATGCAGTATCAATACCTTCAGAAAGTGCTCGAGCTGGTCGATACAGGTATACTCTCGTACGAAACTGCAAGCGGCGACATAAAATGGATGAATGAGTCGCTGAAAAAAATACTGGAAGTGCCTTACCTGAAAAGTATTCATTCGCTAGAAAAACGCGATCATTTGCTATATTCACAGGTTGTAGACCTTGAGCCTGGCGAACGGGTTATCAGCACCATACACCGCGAGAAAAATAACCTGAAAGTTGTATTATCGGCTACCGCTTTTCAAACGGAAGGTGTTCATTTTAAGCTTATAGCATTTCAAAATGTGAACGAAGCATTAGAAGAAACCGAATCGAAAGCCTGGAAGAAACTGCTCAGCGTGATGACCCACGAAATCATGAATTCGGTGGCGCCTATATCGTCGCTGGCCCATACCTTGCAGGGCATGCTCAAGCAGTTTAATATCCTTCATCCGGACCCATCGGGCGTTGCCGGCGACCTCGAACTTGGTATTGATACCATCCGCAAACGAAGCGAAGGGCTGCTTAAGTTTACCGAAACCTACCGCAACCTGAACAAGATCACAAAGGCTGAACTGGCCAGGGTTTTTATCAGTGGGTTGTTCGATAATGTACAACGGTTAATGCAACCTACCCTGGACCAGAAAAATATTGATATAACCGTTATACTGAAAGATCCGCTGGTTTCAGCCGAAATGGATGCCGGGCTTATTGAGCAAGTACTTATAAACCTGATATTGAATGCCATTGACGCGGTTAAAAACCAGGAGGAACCGAAGATTGTGCTTTCGGCTTACACTGACAACGATAGCAAGGTGATTATAAAAGTAGCTGATAGTGGAACCGGGATGACCGAAGATGTGCTGGAACAGATATTTATACC
>APMI01012558.1_pt1 | contig 13428 bp, 9 predicted proteins | sample 667938 | NCBI WGS metagenome assembly APMI01 (sample SAMN01084076, study PRJNA167559) | wastewater metagenome | biome: Wastewater | place: Denmark: Ejby Moelle, Odense | collected 2011-11-28 | reverse complement strand
TATATTTTAATGATTAATTACTGATAAATGTAAATTTATGAAGAATCATTCGCTTTTAATTTATAAATTTTTGGGCAATTTTTTGCATTTGATAAACATTACGTTAGGTCTTCCTCTTCCATATATCCCAAATGGTTTTACATATCCTTCCTCTTAAATTTCACATTCCCAAAGTTAATCATTAACAATAGTGGGATTGATTATTACAGATGTTGCGACCATTGATATTGCTTTATTCAGAAATTTTGCACTTTTTGTTACTACTGTTTGAGAAAATCTAAATTGAGTTACATTTTTGTTGGTTCCTGATGAAGAGTAATAATCCCAATCGTGGGCAGGGATGATTTGCCTTGTTCCTTTTTTTACCGTTTCGGAACATGTAGTTCCAGTATCAGCGAAATATCCTTCTGATCCTTAGCCTACGTACTCGACGCTTAGCGCCACGAGGTCTTTGCGTGCGGGAAATCCTCCCATGCAAACATGCTCTCCATCGTTGAAATATAACTATCTTTTATGTTAATGCACAAACTCTCCTTGACATATTGTTATTATTAGTGCAATAATCACGAATTTTATTTCCATATTTGTGTGATTTGATTTTTGAGATTTGTATAATACAATTATATGACCAAAATCAAACTCTTCACACTTATGCTGATTTTTGTTGTTGGCATTCAATCTAACTTCAGGCCTTAATCTCCTGTAAGAATTTTGACAAGGAAAGTTTCAACCTTAACTTCGAGCGACATTTTTAAAAATGCGTTCTGTGCAGGGTGTGGATACTCTTCTAAATCTTGCAATGACAGTTTAAATAGAATTAGCAAATTAGCCGAAACTGACCATTTCACGCTCGAAAGCATACAGAATAATAAGTATGGAATTTCGGAATCCAACCTGAGCATCGGTACTGTAAACGTCAGTTGCACCTTCCCAAACAGAGAACTGATAAACAAAAAAATGGACTACATTCTATATATGCCTATTTCAAAAACTAAAATCCTGGAAGGCGTGATCGTTTACTTTCACCGCACCTTATTTGGAGTGAAGGAGGTGCCGACCTCCAGTTCTGACCAGATCGGCTCTATTGCTGGCCTGTATACTTCTAGCGCATACGCAGTGCTGTTCGTCAATTACCTTGGCTACGACGGACTCGATCAGTACCCTCACCCTTACGTTCAACATCCCACCTGCCATGTGCAAAGTGCTATAATTGCACTTAATCATGCACTCGAGAAACTGAGGGCAGAATTTCCTTCTGTCAACAAATTCAAATTATTTACAGCTGGTTATTCTGAGGGGGCATCTTACGCGCTCTGGCTGGAAAAGTGTCTCGAAAAACCATAAAGCTGCGGAAACGTCGAACTGGACTCAACCTATGAATATCGGGCAGCAGCGGCTATGAGCGGTCCTTACGACCTAGATAATATTTTCAAACAATTTTTGATAGATTAAGTTCAGAGGCTTCCTCCTAAAAATAACACATATCAAATCGAAAGTCAAGAGTCAACAAATTTTGAAAAGGCGCCATTGGTAGCTATGACAATAATGAGCCACATCTTCTACTCACAAGGAATGAGATATTATCAATAAAAAATAAACAAAGACTTCTGGAAAATGAAATGTACTCGATAATCAGATCAGTAAAAATGTAAAGTAAATGGATACCAATTCAATAATATTTTGGAGGTAACGAAATCTTACGAAGATTCCAGCGCCATATCTTAATCGATCGCCTATAGTGCTTTTGGAAAAAAATTCAACACTTCAAATATTTCTTATTTATAAGCATATCGATTCTTTTACGAAACACATGCATCCAACTCAATCTACGGACTAACTGAAAAGTAGTTGATAAACAGCCATCTCTTTTAAGAAACAATCCGAAATGCTTCCGCTATTAACAACGTACCAAAAAACAACGTATTTTTATTTACTCTGAAAAGAGACTCAATTATTTCCCCAAAAAACACTCTCAACTACATTGAGGCTCACAAAAGCACAGGCCGAGTGTCGAGCTATATTTTCGAGAACAGCTTATATGAAGTGTGCACACACAATCAGAAAGTTACATCCAGTGTTGATCATAACAACGGACAAGTACTGGCTAACATATTCGCCTTGTCTTTCATCAAAAACAATACTCAATAAAGTAAATGATTTCGTTAAGGTTATTTTTTTACTCTTTAATCTGCATGAGTTGACAAATATATATAAGTTTATCATTATGTTAACAGTACTTATCCAACCTCCCTTAAAATCTCAATGGTTTTGGTCCCCCAAAAATACAGTACAGTATTTTTCATGAGAGCAAAAGTTTCCTTAATTAAGCTCATAAAACCTTTCCCTAGCTGAAGAAGAATGCTTTTTAATGCTTGAAACATTGCTCCAGTCACGCCTTATTTTACGAGATAATAGCCAGCAGTTGCAGCTATAGCAATTCCTACGAAGCAGTGCATCCTTTACCAGCTTTTCCATTAATTTTAGTTTCGCTCTAATTCTTCACGTAGCTCCTGAGCAATAGGCAAATTTTAGCAACTGTTTCTTACATTGTTTATCAAATTTTATATGTTTGTGTTCATGCCATTTCGAGTTTGATCAAATAGTTCCCTCATTGCAGCCAAAGTCTTTCTTTTGTCTTCCTCCTATTTAATCATAGCTTCTTATTTTTCTCTTTTCATCTTCTCTAACTCCTTGGTCAGTCTATCATTTTCTGCCTTCAAGTGAGAATTTGTTGATACTTAAAGAGGATAATAAAATTTTTGCAGACTTTGAAGACAGCTGAATTGTCCTAACTTGAGCAAGTCTAAATTTCTGTGTCTTAGTAAAGCAAGATGATAATTCATTTCTATAATGTATTATCTTAGGTAATTTGCATAGAAGAGTAATTAAATTATATTTTTGATATCATGAAACTTCAAATCATACATTATGTCAACACTTTCCTTCAAGTATGCGCACTCGACTCAATACAATTACTCATAATATAATGATTAAAAACTATTTTTATGCTAGTTTGTTTTATTGCATTTATTAGTTGAAATAGTTAATTTATTTATCAATAAAATAGGATATCATTAACTGAAAGTTTATATTATATATGAATTCCGTTGGTGTGCTCATCAGAATGGACAAAGAACCAGAAGATTTCTTCACATCTTTAACTTTCTCAGCACTGCTAGGTGAACTCACTCCCAATCCCAAAAGTAAACTGTATGGCAGCTTCGAATAGTCAATCCCAGCTGGAGATCAGAAAGTGAAAATTCGTGCTGACTTCGATCGAGTATGGAATGCTAGGGAGGACTAAAATTTTCTTGCTAAGATATTCAACTGATCAATTAATATCCTTTTGTTTTATTCTACGTTCTACCTCTGGATTAATATGTGCTCATTATCATAAATGAATAATATACTATTAATGGGAAAATACAAACAAAATGGAAGCTAAAGTCAATTTATTTACTTATCAATTTAAAGGCATTTTTATTTGGTCAGTTTTCTTTGGAGTTATTGCCAATATGGATTTAATTTTATTATTTATGCTTTTTCCAGCAGTTTTATTAGCATTTGTCGGAGTCTTTGTCGTACGTTTACGAATAGGAGTCAAATTATCAAGTTTTAATGCTTTTTCTGATAAGTCTTTCTTCAACTTTGAAGCATTATTTAATTTCGTACTGTCTAGCTCTAGCTATAATGGTTTCTTAAAATTGTTGGTCATTGATAGATTTTATTTGTCTTCTTGGTAAGATTAACGTTTGTTTATCCTCAATGACTGTTCTTGAATAAGTTTGTGCTCAAATGCTTGATCCCATCCAATTCTATCTTCTTCGTTAATTTCTAGACATTTCATAATGAAGTCTCTAGAAAGATCAGAAACTTCCTTAGAAAACATAGGTTTTCGACTGTAAATTCCGTTAATAAGTTGAAGTTCATTTGATGCTGGCCATGGTGTCTTTCCATGCAGCATCTAATAATAAATCAGTCCAATCGACCATAGATCTGATTTCGAAGTATACTTAGTTCGCTTCAAGATTTGAGGCGACATATAGAGCGGTGTACCGACAATACTTTTCATAACCGCATTTTCTTCTTCTAAACTCTTCGCGAATCCAAAATCGCTTATTTTACATACTCCATTCTTCATAAGAATATTAGCAGGCTTAAGATCCCGATGTATAACTCCATTAGAGTGCAAATATTTCGCCCCTTTCATAATCTGTTTCAAATATTTCTTAGCATCAGCCTATGGTAATTTTCTCTTCTGTAGCAAGTAATGATAAAGATCACCATCTTCACAGAACTCAGTAATAATATACATGTTATTCGTGGTCTGGTAAATATCGTGAAGTTTGACAATATTTTCATGGCTCACCATTTTCATAATATCGATCTCAGACTGAATGTTCTTGAGATTGTAAGTGTTCAAAAATAGCTTCTTGTCGATTACTTTCACGGCTACACTTTCACCATTTTCTACAGATTTGCCCCAGTATACGGTTGCGTATGAACCTTACCCGATCACCTTGTTGAGGTTGAACTGGTATTTTTATATTCTTTTCCACCCTTACATTTGTTTATACTTAACGACTATTATTATCAATCTTAAATTAATCCACAGTATAATTTTATATGTATTATTAATAGCTAGTAAAGAGAAGATAGAAAGTAATCTATAAATATATATTAAAGAAATTTTGGGTGTGATAAATTCTACCTTATTTTTTGTAACAAATTAACTATCTCAATTGATATTTAATTTATAACTCAAATTTGCATTAACATTAACAAAAGAAGAAGAAGAAGTATATAATGACTAATCATTGATTTTCGTCTGTATCATATTGATGATTTCTTTTTAAGTAAGTACTGCTGCCGAGCATTGTTAACTTCGTTTTTATGTCCTTCCAGATCATTGTCTTTATGAATGTCACTTAGATGAGCATGATGTCCGCAAGTGCAACCGTAAATGACGTAAATTATCATAAAGATTGCGAATAGTGCCTCCACTGCCATAAAGGCTATGACTGATCTTTTGAGCAGGAAGTAGTCGTGAGTATATGCGAAAACAGCAAAGGGTAGGAAAAGCATCGTGATTATTTTTACGACCCAGCGATTGCATCTGCGTGCCATCATGGTATTTTTCAAAATCTACATATCGAAATGATTAATTACGACACAAATCCAGTTGAAGAGCAAAATCCAGACAGCCATGAATCCATATATTATAATCAGCGATAAGCTCAAAGTGAAAGAAGTTCTTACGGCAGGTTCTAGTGCGATTAGCATGATCGAGTAGATGAAGATGAGGTACAGGTGAATGAAGTAAATGCCCTTGACGACTTAGTTAATCGAATCTCGCACTTCGACTTGGTGAGGTTATGGCTCGGCGTGTACGGTCGACGGAATTGTGAAATACGAAAACATCGTGGGCTAGTGCTTTATTCTTATCGAAAATATTAATAATAAAATCTGTTAATGAAAATATACGAGAAGGGATACCAAAATATTAAATCAATATTTGCTCTTGATAAGCTTCAGACTGCCAAGCGATGTGCGACTTTTGCGATTGTTTATTATGTTTTCGATTTATTTTTTCATCTTGCGAGCGGTATTTATTTGGCTCTGGTTCATGGATGAAATCATACCGGAACTCTTCTTCCTCTATTTAGCCTGACTGGGTTATGCATAGAAGAAAAATTTCTATTTCTAGTCCCAGAGCTTTACTTCAATGTTTTCCTTGTGATCTTTGTTCTCCTTGTATGAGAATCTTTTGCTTAGAATTTATCCTCTGCCGATTTGTCTTTTCTAGGAACGGCACTCAGTCAACTTAGATGAAATGTTATTCGTATTTTTGCTAGCACTGTTCTGATGCGATCTGCCTTCGTAGCTTTTCTTGGGTAAATTGACCGATAGTTTACATTTTTGGTATCCTGAGGTATACTTGGATGCAAACTTCTCTTTTTCCCGTAATTTCTCTAAATCCATCATCATCTCCTATATTTTGTACAGAGGTGAAGAGTAAAACTGATAATTATCGTTATTTTGCACGTTCTATTCGCCTTTACCCTTACCATTATTGTTAATATTAGATTAAATTGTCTACTTAGTTTGCTAAGTTGAAGTGTTGATCCCAGTTTCACAGAATTTGGGATTACTGAAAGAGTTCGTCAAAGCTCGGCTGTTGACTGTGGTCGTTGTCTTATTGTTACTGTCCTTCTAAAAGGTAATGTCTTCAGTGTGTCTTAATTCGTACAGCTACACTTGATCGTCTTTGAACTCATCGAGTTCCTTATAGTTTTTTTATTTACAGTAGCTGACTGTTTTCTGGCTCTCCATGTCACAGCTGATGTTCTTGGATTTCTCAATTGTTCGATGAGACATTGCGCTTTATTCTATGTAGTAATTAGACTCAGTGGCCCACATGGACTAGAATACTCCCATGTTGTCATCTACATTAGAACATAATTATACGTAAATCGGGAAGCATGTGAGGCAAGTTCTCTGAATGGAGTCGGTTGTGTTTCAACATTTTTTACGTTTATATTGCTTATATGTTTTTGATGATGTTTGAAATTTTGAGAGGTGGCTGCTCACATAAATTGGTCTAGATTTTGTAGTTTTTTGATAAGAATATTCTGGGACGGTGAGGCTGCTTCTTAGTACTAGCACGGATGTTTGTGTATTTCTGCATGCATTTCTACTCAGAATCTTCATAGAATTTCGTATTCGATTTGAATGTACTTGATTTCTCAGATTCTTCCTTAACTTATTTTTTGGTCGACTTTCTCTAGAGGGCCAAGTTTGTTCTTGATTATTTTCGAGAAGTCTTCGATTTCTAGAGCTCCTCATTGTAGGATTTCTTGTTAATATTCCCTTTCTAAGGAGTCGCATATCGAGCAGTCTCCTCTTCTGATATAATTTCTGATCCTTCTTCCGAAATAGACTTAAGACGATCATTGTTTGGCTTCAAGTAATAACCATCTAAATTTTAAAATCTATCATCTTTCTGGGTAGAATTTTCTCGAGATTCAATTTCTTGTTTAATTTTATTATTAATTGCAGCTTATCTAATTAATTTGAATATTGTTTTTATTTTTGGTTGGAATGTATTCACAGTCGCTTACGCGAATATTTCTGCTTTTAGTAGTGATTTTTAATGTTATTGAAGCTTCTTAAATGACTTAGAAATATTGTCTTTAATTTTTCGATCTAATACTTTCCATAACGAATGTGTCGATTATTTAATTTTACTGAATTTTTTAATTTTCCTAAATGACTCTTCTATTTTATGCGAATTCTAATATTTTAAAGAATTCAACTGAAAAATTTAATGCACAAATTAAAGCCCTTTTGCGATAGCTTATTTTTAGGTGCCTTATTTTTTATTATTACCCACTTACTTTTAGATATACGTTAATTTTTAATCATTTTTACAGATATCCTTACTTGCAGAACCCCCAGAATTCCCAGCAGTGGCTCGAAACTTCTTAAAATTAGCCTAGAGTGAACAGAATAAAAAATAATTAAGTTTCTTAATTTTTACAGCCAACATATGCGTCATTCGTGCAACTGGTAAATATCTATTACTCATGTTATTGTTGTTTTTATCACCGTACGTTGACTGTGATCTTGCTCGCTATTATTTTGGTTACTGACCTGGGAACGATTTATGGAACATTGAGCTTGAGCGTAAGGAGAAGGAGTTATCGCGGAAGAGACTGGAAAAGAGACCGGGTGAACTCATACCAATTATAATTATAAAATTATTTACTAATATACACCGATATCAATCCATGATATAACAATAATACGATCAAACCCTAACCTTCACTCTCCCGCTAACAAAAATCACCAGTATAATAATATTAGACTAGAATTTACTGATGTTAATCCACCATAATTTTCAATACAGCATCTTAAGACTAACACAATCATAATCTTAATGTTAATGTAGATAATAATTACTAGGGTCTGGTCAACTACCTCAATTAGTATAACAAATTTAGAAATATAATAGAAATTGTGTTATTTTTATCAATGGCAATCGATTGGAATTGTATGATTGGGTCAAAAAATAAAGTATTATTGTTGCGAGTATTGCTGTGTCAGAGATCAAATTTAATAAATTTGGGTATTATAATGGTAAGGAATATATAGCATATTGGAAACAAAGCAGATTCAAGTATAGCCTACCACTAACATACTAACTCTAAATTCTCATAAAACCCAGTTTGTCAATATACAAAAAACACCGTCTATAATACAGATAACCTCATAATTTCCTCCTAACCTAACCCCAATAAAATAATCCCTAACTGGTATCATTTTCAGCATAAGGTTTCACGATAAATATCACATATTTGTAACAAAATATCAGTCATGATATCAACTCTATATATAAACTTATTGTTGTAAAGGGGAGAATTTAGGGAAATAATAATAATAATAGTGTTTTTATTGCGGTCACGCATGGGGAATTGGGGGATGGAAGCATAATTTAGTATCAAGTTAGTCCATATCACATAACAAAAACTTACAAAAAAGCCCTGCCTCCAAACACCCTCAATTACAACAAATATTATTCAATAGAGACTCCAAATTCGATTAAAAAATACAGTAAAAATAGTAAAAATACCGACGTCAATAATAATAATGATGATACGAGTAGAACTTAGATTATTGTTAAAATTAAATATAAATTTAAAGTTAAAATGTTGATGATGCTCATGCAAGTTATGAAGGGCGATATAAGCTAATGTTAAGAATAATAGAATTGTAAAGTGGAGAAATAATATGTGTAGAATGGATAAATAGTATAAAATTAAACCAATATATAGACCAATCTCATCCAAAATAATAAAATAAGCAAAGACAATAATTTACTAGTATAATTCATAAAATAATTTATCAGTATGCTTTAATAATAATGATCTAAACATGAATACACATTCAGCCTCCTTAAAATATACAAAATCAGTATCGATTAGCATGCGTGATTAGATTTCTCTAATTAATTTTGGTAATAAATTTGCATTTCTAGCACACTAGTTCAATCTGATTAAAATCTTAAACTTATTTATTGTTATTATTGTTATTATTGTTATTATTGTTATTATTATCTCTATTTTTACCTTTCCTAATATTTTTAACCGGCCCAAAATACGGAAAAACATTATTTCGTTCAGGTCGATCAATCTGTATTATTTTTTGTTTACTAACCTGTGATCTCTTATCTGTATATATATTTGATGAATAATTACATAGAAATATGGCGATGACAATGGAAATGAATATTATGTCTAGGATTATTATTATGAAGTCTAGGGTTTATATTGGGGAGTTTAGGTTTAGGTTTAGGGTTAAGGAAGGGATTAGGTTTAAGTCGTAAGATTTTTATAAATGGCTGCGGTCGTGTTATATTGGGATATAGTCTGATAATGAAGATGATGAGGATTACATTATTTAAGTATGCGTGTGTTATTATTATAATAATCATATGTTGTATTGTATTATAATTATGTTAAAATAGTATGAAAAAATAACAAAAACATCCACAAATATCCCAATAGTTCCCTCGTAACACAGCGTAACTCTTGCCAACCCCATATAGTGAATCCAAACCCAAAATAAAGCCCAGATAGTTAAAGATATCAACCCGTTACACTAACACTAACACTATCACAAATAATCGTTTACATACATTATCGCACAACAGATAATTATCTTCACCATCATCTAATATATTTGATGACACTCAGATGACAATAAATAGATCATCGTAATCGATTAGAATTCATCGGGTGTTGAGTAAATCACCATATAGAGAAATTATTAAATATAATAACCATAATGAAAGATTTAATAACATTAATCGAAATGGAAATACAAATGGAAATACTAAGAGAAGGCTAGTAACCATACATCATGAAGATGCTGAATAAATTAGTAACAGATATCACCGGTTTGGGGATAGTCAAAAAAAATTATCGAGGGTTTTTAGTAAAATCAATAACTCTAAATAACATAAATAAAGTGGAAATTTAACACATTAAAAAGATAATTTTTATGAATAACTTGAAAAATTGAAATTAGAAGTTTAGAAAGTCCATGGATCAAGCTTAGATTTAACACTGTATGAGAAAATACAGTATTCGGAAAGCTAACAAAAATATATAAACCAAATGAGAAGAGCGTCAATTAATATCATGTTTAGATTATTAGGTAAGAAATTTGTTAAACTGAAATAGATTAGCTTTTTAGAATTAAATAAATTTAATGAAAAGAGCTCAATTAAACAGCTAAAGAAGTCTTGATCAAACTTTCGATCATTCTTGAAATAAAATGTAAAAAATCTCAGATTATGATGAACAAATGATAGACAACGCTTATGAAACAGAAGTCTATACTTATATCTGATAGTAAATATGATATATTAATGGTGTATGATCTTATTCATAAGCAATGCCAAACAATCAAGCCAAAGGTGCTCTATTATTTTATTTCTTGAATGCCTCAACTTGCTCGATATAGTTAACAAAATGACCGACCTTATGGAACTGGGGTAGGGTTTCAGCAGAGATCACGTAGCCTAGGTCCTACTCGATTTGCATTGCGATTTCAATACTGTCCAAGGAGTCCAAGCCATGATCGCTCAATTTACTAGCTTTAGTCAGACCTATAATTATTACTTTGTGATACCTTGCTTGTAAGTTGTACGATAATAGTTTTGAATAGTTTTAATGACGTATGATTCAATGTCTTCTGATTTTTTCAACACGATCTGTGATCTAGTTGTCAGCTGCCCATCTTTGTAGTAAGTCAGTCCACTAGATTGTGCCCCCTTAGCTGCAGTCTTCTGGACTTAGTTTGCGAATCTGAATCGGGGAAGCAACATGGATAAGTTTTTGAACATTTTTACCTTACAATTATATTAATTTATCTTCACACTCCCAACATTATTTATAATGTTATCATATTTTTATTAACTATATATTTTAGAACTTCTCTCTATTCATTTTTCCAGTATTCTTTTTTATAATTTGTTCTTTGTGAGTTAATTTGATAATTAATCTTACGAGTGGAAGCAATATATATTTACATTTGCTAAAAATATACTAAAAATGGAAAACACACAAAAAGAACATCAGCTTAGCAATAAAAAAAGTCTAAAAGATTTCAAAAGTTCGCTTCGATGTTGTAAGCTGTTTGTAGATGCTGGCACTAATTTACCCTAATTTTTGACCTAGAACTTACTGGATGATGCCCGTACAATAAAAATATTCCGAAATGATGCCACTGCTTTCATAAAAATATTCAACTTCCAATTCTTAAAATTATGCTTCGAAATTGAAGATGTAGACTACACAATGAAGATCAACAAATTTATAGAAACTATCGAAAGTAACATTGACTTGCTTGAAATTAGCACAAAGTATAGTCAAATCGAAATCAGTCATGAAAATGTCAAATAGATAGTATTCTAATTTTTGGAGTTGATTAGCGAATGTAAATAACCAGTATAGTCTTCATTAGCTAGATACCCGGTCATAAATAACATTTTCACGAATTTCTTCTGCAACTATTTGCACAAATTCCACAAAATATAATAATTCAATACAAAGCAATCAATCCAGAAATTATCATAAATATTCTAGGTAGACATCGTCGATTACGACTAATGCCTCCAATTTACTGATGCCCAGGTCTACACCTATAAATAAAACTAATAAACTATATACTTGATATATATAGACTAGAGTAAAGCTATTAGAAATATTAAAATGTAAGCCACTGAATTTTAAGATTATCATAAGAATGGAAGTAATAAGAGTGTTTAGGCAGGAGTCTAGGGGTAAGTATTGAAATTTGATTAGCCTGATGTTGTCTTTGCGGAGCTGGAGAACGGAACTATGAGTTATAATAGGAGTAGCTATGGAAATGGGTTCTATTCTGAAAATAATAATAATAATCAGGATATCTAAAGTAATAATCAATAATAGATGAATAATGCGGATATTTCTAGTGGTAATAACAAGCAATAAAAAAGTAGAAATAATAGTAAATAACTTTCAGTTAATGATATTTTTAGTGATAATAATAAGATAAAATGTGACAGTTTGTATGGTACTAGCAAAATGTATAAAACAAACTTAGTCTCAACAGCTTAGCAATCTAACTCTAGCTGCACACAGTCAAACACCTTCAATAACACAAGCAAATTAAGTAATATTTTTCTAGTGGGGCAAAAATAGAACAGACCAGACAGTATGACACAAAATTTAAGTAAATAATTTACAAATACTTTCATTTTGGATACTATTGTTGCTGAGCCTTATCGCACCAAGATCAAAGAGATTAAAACTAAGGCTAGGCAAGAACGACAATCTAGAAGACCGTTCTTTGTGTGATTTGAATAATTCTTTATTGAGTTTTTATCTTATGTAAAATTAATTTTTGAGATTTATAATTAAAGAAGTTGAGTAAAATAGAAATTATGAAGAACAATCAAAACATTTATTACTAATTCATTTCTTTTACGCTTATATTTTTTACTGCTTCTGTTTATCTTCGATCTGCTTTTGAAGCTCTGGGTGCTTATGTCGTAAATGACGATCGAGACGATGCTGATTGTCGTACACTTTCTAACAGCCTTCAAAAGTGCAGGCGAATGTCATTTTTTTACGTTTTTATTCTAGATGTCTTAGTCTTTATTATTTCTGACCTTCAAAGTCAAAAGCAGCTCCTCTTTTCTATCCTTATTTTTGTTTAATTCCGAATGCTTCGGTAAGCTTTACGTACTATCTCTGTTTCGCTTAAGTCATGATATGCGTATCTTTATTTTTAGTCTGAATTTCACCTTTCTCTAACTTTTACTTTAAAATCTTCTATATTTTATCTAGCCGATGTTGTATCTACTCTTACGGAAGCTTCTCTTACTCTAATTTCGCTCTTAGCTTCATCTTCTGAATATAAATTTATCTTTTTCGCTCATGCTCGATGATCTAGGGATTGGCTTTTCTCGGGGGAGGTAAATTATTTGTTCTCGCGTCTTACATTCTCTTCAGGAACTATTATTTGGTTTCTAACTTCTTGACGTTGTAGCTTAAATTCTTCTGTACGTAGCCAGAAGTACCTGAACCTCGGGCTGTCTGCAGTCCTATGCCATTATACATTTTTGATATTATTAATTTAAAAGAGATCTATTTTAGATTATATAACATAATAGACTCAGTAATACAGTCAAAATTGCTATTTTTATGACTGAAATTGCTGAGTTATTTATAAATAAAATTCTCGTCTACTAGTTATTAAAATGCTAAATTAATACATTGAGTTTTATATAATTATATAATTTAGTATTATAGCAATATTACAGTTGAAGTCAAAAAAAGTGAACAAGTGCTTATAACATTTGCATTAAAAATTACTAAC
>APMI01047442.1_pt1 | contig 13431 bp, 14 predicted proteins | sample 667938 | NCBI WGS metagenome assembly APMI01 (sample SAMN01084076, study PRJNA167559) | wastewater metagenome | biome: Wastewater | place: Denmark: Ejby Moelle, Odense | collected 2011-11-28 | reverse complement strand
ATTCGAGCGACCGGCGCGGTTGGTGGGGCGACGAGTTTGGAGCTTTTGGCTCGAAGCTGTGGCTACTGACCCGCGAGAAGATTACGGCGGCGACGATGGTGAATGCCAAAGCCTATGCCGAAGATGCGCTGGCTTGGATGGTCGATGCCGGGATCTCGAAGTCAGTAATGGCCACGGTTGAGCAGATCGGGATCTACTCGATATCGATTTTCATCCGGATAACGAAGCCGGATAACGCGAGCCTTGATTTTCGCTATGCCCTGAACTGGGCGGCGGTTGGTGCTTAACAAATGCCTATTAGTCGACCTTCATTGCAAACCCTAATTAACCGCATCACTGGGGACATCCAAGGCGGTATCGATGCGAGTGCACCTTTGCTTTCGACGTCGGTGCTTTCGGTGCTTGGCCGTGTATTCGCGGGGAGTTGTCATCTGCTTTGGGGCTATCTTCAGTGGATTTCTCGGCAGGTGATGCCGGATACCGCGGAGAGTGAGCATCTTGAACGGTGGGCGGCTATCTATGGGATTTACCGAACTCCGGCGAGCTTTGCAGAGGGTGACCTGACGGTATCGGGAGATGACGGAATCACGCTTGCAGCGGGGACCTATTTTGTTGCGAGCGGTGGAACGGAGTATGTGAGCCTGGCTGATGCGACGACGGCGGGAGGTAGTGCGACGGTGAACGTTCGCGCTGTAACCGCGGGGTCCATTGGGACCTTGCAGACAGGCCAAGTGGTTCAACTCCTGCAACCAGTCGCGGGGATTGATTCGGAGGCGGTAACAGCGGCAACAAGCCAGGTGCCGGGCGTGGATGCGGAATCTGACACGGCTCTTCGCGTTCGGTTGCTGAAACGGATCCAGGATCCGCCACAGGGTGGGAGCCACGCGGATTACATCGAGTGGATGCTGGCATGTCCTGATATCTCCATTTTGAACGCCTGGTGCTACCCGAACTATGCGGGAGCAGGAACGGTAGGCATCACGTTTTCGGTAGTTGGCGGGCCGGTGCCGACGAGTGGCCAAGTTGCGACGATGGCTAGCTATATCGCGGAGCTGGCACCGGTGACGGCCGATGTGATTTGCTTTGCTCCGACGCTTGTTGAAGTGGACTGCACGATTAGTGTGGTGCCGAGCACGGTTTCTATTAAGGCGCTTGTTGAAGCCTCGCTCAGTGACTTCTTTGCCAACAATGGTGCGCCTGGCTCAACGCTTTACCTTTCGCAGATGAATGAAGCGATAGCCAGCGTTCCGGGTGTGGTGGACCACTCCTTAACGGTGCCAGGCGCAAACGTGGTGCTCGCAACCAATGAGCTGGCTGCTTTAGGTGATGTGACATGGATCTAGCCGGATACAAGGAGCAGATTCTTTCGCTTTTGCCTCGAGGTATTGCATGGCAGGGTGAGCAGCTTCGGGCTTTGGTCGGTTCGTTCGCGGGTGAAGTGTTCCGGATCTCGCAAGGGGCGGAAGATCTGACGGTGGAAGTGATTCCCTCGAGCTCAGTTGCTCTTCTTCCTGACTATGAGAAGCTTGTTGGTTTGCCGTATCCCGGGTTCGCTTTGGCAGGGACCGTTGAGCAGCGCCAGGCGGATGTTGTGGCGGCGCTCATTGCCCAAGGCGGACAGTCGAAGAGCTACTTTTTGCAGATCGTGGCGGCGCACGGGCATGTTGGAGCGACGATCTCGGATGGTTACAAGCCGTTTTGCGCAGGGAGCTATGCCGGGGACCTTCTTTATGGTTCCGCCTGGCTCTTTTATTGGCAGGTGAATATGGTCGAGGAAGGTCCTGACGAGCTCCTTGAATATTTGCTGAACAAGTACAAGCCTGCCCACACCGTTGTTGGATTTGCCTACGAGGCATAAGGAGGAACAGATGCACAAAATAGACTCCGCTGGTAATGTTGGCGGTCTCTTTACTGAAGGGGATCCCGGTCTTGGGATCCAACCAACCAAGGTCTCAGACGACTGGCTAAATGCGGTTCAGACCGAGATCGTTAACGTTATTGAGGAAGCGGGAATCGTTCTCAATAAAGCTGATAACACTCAGCTGATTGCCGCGATTCATGCGCTACGTCGGCCAACTCTTTTGAATCCATTTGTCACCCTAGTGAAAGCGGATTTAACCATCGATAACGCTTGGCATACGCTCACTATCGCTGGGGTTCCTATAACTGCGACCTGGCTGTATATCGGCGGCTACGTTCAGAACCAGGGCGGGCCAGATAACGCTCGACAGAAGATCTACATGCGGCCAAGCAACGCTGGTCAGCAAATGCTGATCTCGTTCACAAATGGTGTCGGCGGTTCTTATGAGAACGACCACGCCATCGGACCGATGATGGTCCCTTGCAACGGGCAGCACTTTGACTACAAGATCACCGATAGCTTGACTGACGTCAACTTTGTTGTGTACGGCTACCAATAGGAGGGACCCATGCGAATTCAACCGAATCGTTCGGGAATCAAGGCGTACATGCGCGACCGACTCTTGGCCACGGTAGACGGGGCCTATCAAACACTTGCCGGCAGCCGTGTCTATGTCGATCGCTTTGCACCCTTGCAGGATGAGGAGCTACCCGCGATTGTCCTTTTTGGAACTGAGGAAACGGCGGATCGGCTGGACAACTGGACTTCCAAGCGCGAGCTAAAGATCCAGATCGAGATTCAGGCTTCGGGCGTTGATGCCGGAGTTCAGCTCGACGTTATAGCAGATACGATCGTGGAGATCTTCCAGGATGATGAGTTCCTTGGCGACCAGGTCGAGAAGTGTGTTTACTCTCGAGGTCAGCTGACCTACGACGACAAACGCCACGTGAACGGCATTTGCTGGGCGCTGGAATACGACATCACTTACATCGTTCCAAACACACCGGACCCGAGCGTCGCTCGCCTTGGACCTTTCACTGGCATCACCGCCACGATCCAAGTTCAAGGGTCATCTGATCAGCTCTCGGTGACAGAGCCAGTCCTCGGAAGCGATATCTCGAATCTTCCCTAAACGCTTTGTGCAGACGTCTGCACAGGAGAACCTTATGCTTAAACAGATCGTCGATATCGGGGCAAGTGTGCCTCCTCTTGCCAGCTATCAGTTCGCGGCCAAGTCTGCAGCGATCGCTAGTATGTCGTTCGGGCTTCTTAACTCTGACGGCGACACCATCGCGGAGGGTAGCGTCGCGTTTGCCTTTGGAACGGCGACAAATGCTGACTACCTCACGAACACAAAGACGATGACTCAGATTGCCGCGAGCCTAACGTTTGCCAACGGGTACTCGTTCAAAGATGCGGTTGGATTCGTGATGCCGAATTCACAGATCGCAGGCATCTTGTGCAATACCGGAGCGCGGACAGGCGTTCCTATCACGATATCGACTCTCGCCTTAAGTGACATCGTGGCCATGGGGAGGGTTGGGTAATGGACGCTCGAAATTGGACATTATCCTCGAATACTCCTTGGAATTTTCGAGGAGCTCTTGTTGGTGAGAACGAACGCCCTTTGGGCGAATTCATGGTTACGCTACCAGAGAATAGTGAGACGTTGGCCCTTGGTGACATCCAGCCTTACGACGAGACCGAAGGGATGGGGATGCAGCTTTTTCCGGGATTCATGTGGTCGCTGGTGGTGGACGTTTACATCCCTGAAGACGTTCGAGATCTGATTGTCGTGAACAAGGAGTCATCATTATGAGCACGTTTCCAAGCGGAGGCGGTAGCGGATCAATCGACACATCAACGGTATGTACCAATGTCGCTAACTTCTCGACCAGCTTTGCAGTTTCAGTCGGTAAGCTAAATGTCGGCACGATCATAACTCCTACTTCTGGCGCAGTCCTTCAGGCATGGGGAACACCGTCTGCGCCTATTTTCTTTGGATCTACCGATTCAGGTAGCGGAGGTTTCGCATGGTGGGGCGTCGGCGTTTCGCTTTCAGGAGCGTGTCTTCGCGTTTACGGAAACACCGTTGCAACTCGCCTCTTACAGTGCGACTGCGCTATCAACTATAGCCACACTGTAAACACCGCGAACGCAACTCTTTCTGGTTCGTCGTCTGCCGTTCAGGTTATTGGTACGCTCACTGCCGCAATTACTATAACTTTGTATGGGACTTCGAATCAGATATTTATCAAAGATGCGAAAGGAACGGTTGGGACTTACCCGGTGACCATCGTTGCGTCAAGTGGCACTGTGATCTACGAAGGCGGAGTGAGCCACGCGAGTATTACTCTGAACACGCCGTACCAAGCTATCCAGCTTGTCTGCGATAACAATTCGAAGATCTGGAATGTTTGGAGGTCAGGGTAATGCGCAGGACCGGGACGTACAGTAGGTCTCCTAGATTCATAGGTCAAAGCTCACGCGTGATGCCTACCTATGAGCTCGATGTCAATAATGTCTACGTCGCTCCTACTTCGTGGGTTGTGCCTGGCTCAGACACAAACGTGGGTAGCGCTGGCAATCCTGTCGCCTCAATCTCGCTCGCTGCGCAGATGGTAGCCAATGGTGGCACGATTTGGGTGTGTGGGGACGAAGACCATCTTTACTATCCAATCAGCGCGCAGACAATCCCAAGCACGAAGTCGAACCTAACCGTTAAGGCTGTTCCGGGCTGTAAGCCGACAATCTGTGGAGACAATATCCCTATCGTCGTCAGTGGCGGTTTCCCGGATGGATACTCGACCGCCCTACTGAGGATTTTTGCGCCAGGAACGACCGTTGACGGTATCAATATCAAAAACAGTTCCGATGCTACGATCCTCAACTTCGGTGGAGGCGACGGTATCGTCATCGCTGCGGACAACGTTACGGTGAAGAACTGCGAAGTCGCGAACGCATACGGTGCTGGAATCTCGGTCATTGGATCATATTCAAACGGCGTCGTCACCTATATCAGTAATGCCTATGTCTACAACTGCACGATCCACGGATATGCTGAAAGACAGTTCAACTATACTCAGGCGAAATCATCGAGCATTAACTGGCCACCAGGCTTAAGAGCTGCCTACGTGAAGGATGTCACGATTGAGCAATGTACGGTCTACAAGGGGATGGGCGAAGGGATAGGGCTACGCTATGCTAAACAAACATCGACCGGGAACCGAGTTATCGACTGCAAGGTTTACGATGCTTATTCAGTCGGCATCTATCTTGATAACGTCGAGCATGTGACCGTCTCGGGCTGCGAGGTCTATTCGACTCAAGACACGAAATACTACCGTGGTGGAGTTCCGTCCAAGGGTATCTCGTTCGCTTGCGAAAACGAGGCGGCTGGGGCGTTCACAAACCGATACATCACGTTGAGCGATTGCTATATTCATCACATAGGGACAGGATTGATCTACGGTTCCTACGAAGCTAATCTTGGCATTCGAGACCTGCTTGTCACTGGATGCACCTTTGCCTACAGTAAGAACTCTTTGATCGCATGGGAGACTTCAGCCAGCAGCGCGAACAACTCGATCACTGGCAACACATTCTATAAAGACCCGACGGCTGGGACATATTGGGACGGAGCTGTGGCAAGTGCGTCAGCCGACATGAGTAGCGTTTCGCTTCATGCTAACAATTGGAGCGTTCAGCCACCTGCTCAGTTCCAAGGAACCGCAGACGTCTATGATGCAGCGCTAGCTTCGCCTCCGTAGTGACGAAGCTAGCGTGAATTGAATCAGCGTCGCTTTCGCTTGATGAAAGGAACGATCCCGAACATCAATGCCGCATAGGTGGACGGTTCCGGGACGACATTGTACTGGACTGAATTGCTCTGGAATGACTGGGCTGGCAATGAAAGCTCTTTAATATTCTTAGCCTCTAAATTCACATAAAGCGTCTGCAAGTCCCATAAGTTAGCATGGTTTGCGTAGCCAGGGAAATAGTCTGCTGATCGGCACCAGAAGCCCGCATCCCAGGAAAATGATTCGCCCGATCCTATCACGAATTCAGATGTTGGACGATCACCCCAAAGGCGAGTGTAGCCAGGGGCGGTGGACACAAAATCCCATTCGATTCCGGTTGCCGCAACCGTTCCGATGTTCGTGAGCGTGAGGCGCATTGGCACCCATTCGGTCGTTTTGTCGGTCCAACGCGAATCACCATCAACAGGCGTCATCGTTACGGACAGTGAAAATGCAGCGTTCGCGGAGACAGCCAGAGCAGCCAACACGATGAAAGAAGAAAGTAATTTATTCATACGGGTTCATTATAAGAGGACGTAGTCAAATGACAACAGCTTTTTTGTAGCGATGTAATTGTACGACCAAGAGAAAGGCATCCCCTTCGGCACTATTAGCCGAGGGGTTTCTTTTTTTGTTTGAGGTTAGTCACCGTTAGCTTGGGTGTACTTGGCGATGCGTTCTTGTTGTGTTCTTTTTGGCTTGGCGATGAGCGCTTTGGCGTCGCGTTCTCGCTGAGCATCGATCTCGGCCGTGGCTTGGAGGGCCGCTGTTCAAACTACTAATAGCACACAGAGCAAAAATAGCGTGTTAACCGTCGAGATTGTCGTGATATATGCAACTATTTTAGCCCCCCAGCAAATGGAGTCCAAAATTCTTAGCTCCAACACAAGCAGACAGGCTAACAATCCGAATCAAGCCTCATGTATGAGGCACCAGTCTTGGCGTCTTTCGGTTGAAACTCTGTTCATTGTCTTAATGTCGGAAGACCAGAAGCCTCATTCCTGTTTCATCGCTACCAGTAGGGTTAATGAATAACCATCGGTTATCACCTCGTCTTAATCCTAAGGGAAAGACAACTTGACCGTAATGTGTTAGGATGTTGGGATTATCAATTATACTTTGAGCACTATGTGCAGCAAAATTGTTTGGTGGACAACCGAGAATCCCTATACGTTGATCAGGACTTTCCAATCTAAGAATCCCATGTAGATCTTCTAGTTCGCAGTAATCCCCAATATCCCGTGCTACGAGCAATTCAACGAGTTCATCGAATATATGACGATCTACTAAAAGCGCATCAAGCCGGTACAAGTCCAAATGAGTGGGGGCGTAGTATGGCAAGCGAACGGGATCCACACTATAAAATGTAGAAGCGAATAATACTCCAAGAAAGCTAACCACCGACAGTATTTCAGCAAAGTCCTCAGACTGATACTCAGAATTATTCATAAACGAATCAATCTCTCAAAAAGCAGAACTAAGTTAATAACTGATCACTGATCCGTGTATTTTTCGTCTTAGCGATCAGTTATTAATATGGATTACCCGAGCAGTGCGGCGTCTTCGCTATCTAGCCATCGTTGCCGTGCAAATGCGTTAAATCCTTTGTGAGAGTCTTTAACATACGGATCGATTATTTTACCGAACTCTTCGCCAGCGCCCATATAGTCTTCGGTTAAGATACAAATGGCAAAAGATGCATAAGGAACCCATTTCGCCCCATCCTTCCAATTGGACCATTCCGGTGCAGGAGCTGCGTCCGCATCATCTGGTGATGTCACATGGATCTCGGAGATCGGATCTTTGAGATAAAATCTGGGATTCTCTGGGTCCGGGACCGTATTATGAAAGTGTTTTGGACCACCGTTGTGCCCACCGTGACCTATTATTTCACCTCCCTCTCGGAGGTCTTTTACATGTTGAAGCGCATCTTCAGCGACGTGATATTCAAGTTTCTTATTTCCCTTAACTAGATTTATTATTACTTGAAAATACCCACCATCTTGACCCCAAGGGTCAAGAACACTTACTGGATTGTTGCCACAGTATCGATACCAGTTTCTCCCAGCCTTGATGGGATCTCGAGTCAGGAACCGACCGGTTGATGAATCGTAGTAGCGGTGACCGAGGAGTTGTAGGCCAGAATCGTTGTCGGACTGGTAGCCTGCGGAGCCGACGAACCCGAACGGTGATGCTGACGAGCCAGTTGAGGCGGTGAGCATTCCGAAGGCGTCGTAGGTCTTTGTTGCCGATACAGTCTGAGCAGAGGTGGTCTCTTGAGTTGCGGAACCTAAGCGATCTGATCCGTAGAATTTACTGGTTCCAGATCTTCTTTCCGATACTCCACTCGTGTAGTTGGCAGCACCATCAGAGAGAACGGGATCAGTGACATCCACGCCATCGCGCATGAACGTCTTCGTTCCCGTGGAATCCACCTTTCCTACTCCTGAACTGGATCAGAAAGTGAAGTCTTAATACATCACTTTTAACTGAAGACTAGTCATGTAAAGCTAGTAACATTGGGTTATCTACAAACTAGATAACCCAATGTTTTGTGGATTTCCATCACAACGGCGGTCGAAGGACACCTGCGTAATACGCTAGAAATGCCATAAACAAAGAGGTCCCGTAGAAATATTTATAAGCGGTTGTCTTCACTCGCATAATCGCGCCCTTACGCATTTTAGATAGGAGAAGTGCAATGGCAGATATCGCCCAGGATAATGGTATCACCCAAAATGCTACAAAGGGCCATTCTCTAAAGAGTTCCTCTTTAATAGCAATTGCGATACTGAGTCCATGTAAATAACCTATTGCCAGTAAGGCAACTAGTGCTCCTAAATTGAGTTGGGCTTGCGACAACCTTCTCAATAAATAAAACACTACTAACCCAGTAATACAATAAGTTGTAATTAATTCAATCGGCATTATAACCTTCTATATTATTATTCTAACCGTGGCTACTTTGATTTGCCTTTAATCGGCACACCACCATGTTTAGGATATATGATTGGATTCTTGTAGTAAGGAGAGTGTTTTACTTGTGCTTCAATGATATGGGATGTGTACGGATTACGAACTATAGGCCCATTGGGAGTTACATCAACACTAGCCGAACTCGTGTAAGGGAAACGTATCTCAAGATGGTACCATTTCCACCCTCCCTTCCCATCTGGTATGCCAATCTCATCCACGTCAAAGTTATCTGGATCCCTTTCTCCAGGAAAGATATATATCGGAACCTGACCTTTCCCTGGCCCCGGCTCGCCAATAGCGATAATAGGATATTTGCCGTGATTCCTTACATCCCCTTGCCATGGCGCAGGATGCCAGTCTCTGCCATCAGGATCTATTCTTTTAAGTGGATTATTCGCACAATACCCATACCAGTTCCTTCCATCCTTGATGGGATCTCTCGTCAAGAACCGTCCGGTTGATGAATCATAGTAGCGGTGACCTAATATCTGCAAGCCACTGTCTGGGTCTTGCTGATACCCGTTGGCTCCGGCGAAGCCAAACGGCCCTTTGAAAACTCCTGAACTCGAAGCCACATTGCCAAATGGATCATAGCCAACCATCGCAGCGATGGATTGTGCTGCAACCGATTGAGCCGTTGTGGAACCCATCCGATCGTTCAAACTATAAGTCGTAACGCCAGATCTTCTTTCCGATACTCCACTTGTGTAGTTTGCAGCACCATCGGAGAGAACAGGATCAGTGACATCCACGCCATCGCGCATGAACGTCTTCGTTCCGGTGGAATCCACCTTTCCAACTCTTGTATCTAGGCCGTTATAGGTGAAGGTGTTGGTTGAGCTACTTGGGTAGGTAATCGAGGTGACTCGGCTCTCATAGTCATAAGACAAGGAGGTCGTGCCAGCAGAAGTCGTCACTGAGGTTGTTCGTCCGGCAGCGTCGTAGCTATACGACTTTACGGTTGAAGAACCCTGAGTTACAGCGGTGAGTTTGTCACCATCATCGACAGTGTAGTTTTGAGTCGTACCGTTCAGCGTCTTGCTGGTTCGGTTGCCATTGGCATCGTAGGTATATGCGGCTGAATAGCCCGACTTTGCTTCTGAGGTGAGCTGGTCGATGCTGTCGTAGCCATAGGTCGTGGTGACCGAATCTACGGTCTTGCTGGTGAGGTTCCCCGCGTAGTCATAGACATAGCTCTCTGACGAGAGAACCGTTGCGTCACTCTTCTGGTGGGAAACGCTTGTCTGGCGGTTTCGAGCATCGTAGCCGTACAGATCGACCTGGCCGTTGGCAAAAGTCTGTTGAGTTCGGCGATTGGCATTGTCATAGACCCATGAGGTGGTTTCACTGAATGGGTTGGTTTGAGAAGTTACTCGCGAAGCATCGTCATAGACATAGCTCCATGATCCTGCGCTCTCCGTCATGGATGTGCGACGATTTGCATTGTCGTATCCATAGCTTAGGCTTCCTTGTGGGGTCGAGAGGGCGGTCACCCTTGAGGCGTTGTCGTAGGTCCAGCTTGTGGTTCCTGTGCTATCCACCATTAAAGACTGGCGGTCTGCATTGTCGTACGTGAACGTGGTATCGGTCCCTGATGGGTAATCAACCCCCGTCTGACGGCCTGCGTTATCGAAGACGTAGTAGATCGTTTGGCCGAGTGGGTTGGTGTAAGCCGTCTTGTTCCCGGCTCCATCGTATGCCCACTGTTCCACGGCGCCATCTGGCATGGTAAGGCTTGCCACTTCACCGCGATTAGTGAATGTGTAGGTCCTTGTCTTGCCTCGGCCGTTGGTCACGCTTGTTCGTCTATCTGCGTTGTCGTAACCATAGCTTTCAACATCGCCACGAGCATTGGTGACGCTGGTGAGTCTTCCTGCGTTGTCATAGGCGTATGACGTGACGTGAACCAGTTCGTCGGTCACCGAAAGAACATTGCTCTCACCGTCATAGGCTTTGACGGTAGTGCTTGAATCTGCGTGGGTGATGAGATACGCTCGTCCCCAAGCATCGTAAGATGTGCTCTCGGTGTGACTAAGGGCATCTGTGGCGCTGGTTCGACGATTCATTGAATCGTACGCGATGGTTGTGCTGTGAAGAAGTGGATCCTGGATCCCAGTTACGTTGCCATAGCTGTCGTATGAGAACGTCGTGGTCTTATTGAGCGCGTTCTTTGTCGTCAACTTTAGGCCATAGGAGCCGTAGGTGTTCGTTTCAACGACCGTGCTCAACGGGTTTGTGACCGTCAACAGGTTGCCATAGGAGTCATAGCCATAAGTCGTGGTGTGACTCAAAGCATCTGTTGCCGTGAGAACCTCTGAGAAGCTGTTGTACGTGAACGTCTTGGTATGGCTCAGTGGGTCGGTAACGGTGAGAACGTTGCCTTTTGAGTCATAGGTGTAAGTCCAAGTCTTGCCTCTAGCATCAACTTGGGTAAGGACATTGTGGTTCGTATCCCGGCTGGTGTAGCTGGTACTAAACCCGCTGGCATCCACGATGCTTGCCAATGCGCCCGAAGAGTAGTTGTCGGTTCGGGTGTGGCTAAGAGGATCCGTGATCGTTGTTGCCGATGAGCCGTAACTATATGAAGTCGTGTGGCTGAGAGGATCCGTTTCTGTCGCTAGTGAGGCATCTGATGAGTTGTAGGTGAAACTCGAAGTTTTGCCGCGCTTGTTGGTGTAGGACAAGATATCGTGCGACGAGTTGTACGTGTACGAATCGGTGTAGGTGTTGCCATCGCCAAGGCTTGGCCAGGTGACTGTCGAAAGATCGCCCGAACCATTGATGGTGAACGACCAAGTTTTGCCATCAGGCGTGGTGATGCTCTGGAACTTGTTTGAACTGTCCAGGGTCACTGTGATGTGCTTACCCGTGCTATCGGTGATTTGGGTTACGTAGTTTGCACTATTCAGAGTGAGCGAGATCTGGTTACCGTTGCGGTCTGTAATGGTGTCGCAGAACCCAGCAGAGTTGAAATGATAGACCGTTTGGTTCTTCTTTGTTAGCGACCAGGTACCGTCTGTGTTCTGAACCAGAACGTCGTAGATGCCGGCTGGCGCTGTATACGTTGTGGTGAACAGACCAAGCGGAACTCCGAAGTTGAGGCCACCGACTCCAACTTGGAATCTAGAAAGGGCAGGCGTGTATTCGCCAACACCTTCCAAACCTCCACCACCACTACCTCCGCTTGTCGATGAGAAGGGCACCGAAAGACCATCTCCCCAGTGAACAACCGGACTTGATCCCGTCGTGTTGATGTAGATGTCGTAGGTCCAGGTCCATCCTGAACCGAGTTCATCGGTGTAGTTTGTTTGGCTGTTGTGATACAGCGTGAAATCTACGTCTAGACCACGCGACTTCCAGCCGGTGAGGTTCAGCTTTGTGAGCTTGTTTCCGTTTCCAGTGTTGACGGAGCCAGACTCGGACGGTGCGCTACCTTCCCAAGGGTAGGAGGTACCAGGCTCGGCAGCTACAGCAGTTGTATGTACTGCAAATGCAGAGTCCATTGATGCGACGAGATTATTACTCGTAGCCGCAATGTTATTCAGTGACTTTTGCGTCCAAACTCCACCGCGAAGCTTAGGTTGACGGCTTGGATTAGAGCCACGAAAAGCGTTTGTTGGTTGTTGAGTGTAGTTTTTACCTACGATTGAATGACTACGTTGTAGGTCATTAAGTGTTTGGCCAAGATCTTTGACAATAGAATTGATGCCATATGCTGATGCCGAGTACGCCATGGTAGCCGACATAAAGCACGCAACAACCCTGTATTGCCTACTCTCAAATATTTTTGAATTCAAGTAAGTCCCTCCAGTGGGATTATCGCAACGCGACACGGTACTTTACACCAACTTTCCGTGAAAAATGCTGGGCGTGTTTTTGTTTTTTTGACATTTAATCAGTATTCGGGCATGTCAAGCCACTAACACATACCAAAGAAGCCCTTCGGTTGTTCATCTTTGTTTCATTTATCTGCGATTGTGAAAGGACAACCCCATCTATTGTTGGGATTATCTGCTTATTAGTTACGTTAGCAATCGCCTTTGGCTCGTCTGTAGAGCATGATCCGACCGTATTACCAAGACGACCTTTTGACCCTCTACTGCGGAGACTCGAGGGAGATTCTTCCCCAACTACCGAAGGCCGATCTTTGCCTTACGGATCCACCTTACGGCATCGGGATCGCTAGGAAACAAGCTGGTTTGCGCAAGGGAAAGAATCCTTGGATGATCCTTGGTGACTGGGATAATGCTCGTATCGACAGCGAACTTCTCGACCTTTGTTTAGCCTCGGGACGTGAGCAGATCCTATGGGGTGCTAACCACTACGCAGATCAGTTGCGACCATCGAGCGCTTGGCTTGTATGGCACAAGCGTCCGGGAATGAGACCGATGTCTTATGGTGATGCTGAGCTAGCATGGACTTCCTTAAAGGGTCCTGTTCGCGTTCTTGCTCACACCTGGACAGGGTTTATGACGAGTGGTGAGAAACGTTGGCCGCATCCCACACAGAAACCGGTGCCTGTGCTGAAGTGGTGCATCAGTCAGGTTCGTGGATCTGTTGAGTCGATAATCGATCCGTTTGGCGGGAGCAAGTCAACCCTCGTGGCGGCCAGGTATCTTGGGATCCGGGCCACGGCTATCGAAATGGATGAGCGTTACTGTGCCTTGACGGTGGAGCGGTTAGTCACCATGAAGGTCCGACAATGACCTAACAGATTTGCAGCCTCTACCGGTTACAGGGACGCCTGTAACCGGTAGTCATTTGTCAACATGTTATCTGAACGGGCAGAACGCT
>APMI01004151.1_pt1 | contig 13431 bp, 9 predicted proteins | sample 667938 | NCBI WGS metagenome assembly APMI01 (sample SAMN01084076, study PRJNA167559) | wastewater metagenome | biome: Wastewater | place: Denmark: Ejby Moelle, Odense | collected 2011-11-28 | reverse complement strand
CATTATTAAAAGTTATTGAACTTGAGCATTAAATTTTTAATACATTTCTTTTAGTGTTATATCGTCAAATCCAGTAGAAATAAGATTGCGCTACCTAAAAGAAGCTAAGCATGAAGTTTTGAGTTCATCTTGGCAAGTTAAAAAATTAAATATACTTGACATCATTTAATTTCTTAAATATATCATTTATAAGGCATGCCTATATTGATTAATTTGTCCCTCAGACAATAAATAAAGTATCAGATAACGAAAATATGCTTGGCTGTGCATTTAACAAGGGAATCATCGAAATAAATAAATTAAGGTAATAGAGGGCGCTTGTGGAGGTCTATTGGCGGCTCTTTATAATGTTCAATCATTTTAATTATAAAACGAGTATTTTCACTATGAAGAAAGGAGACCTCGAGACCAATGAATTAGGGTCATCTAAAGCTCAAGACAGTGACGATTCCTCACTCGAAGTTATAACTATTCTCTCATCTGACTGCCCGGATAACCCTTCACCCAATACAAAGCAAGCACAGCATAAGAAGGAAGCACCTAAGAAAACCCAGTAGCTAGATTAATTTGCGAAGTTATTAGAACAAGTTAAAAAGAAGTAGGAGGAAGAACGAAACAGGAGACAAAAGGTTCATGAAGCAAATATTAAAAAAGCCTAAGTTCTTAAGAGAACATAAAAAGCTAATTAAAAGGAGCTGAAATCGAAATTAGACCATGAGAGGAGAAAGAAATAATACTTCAAAAACCGAGCTTTGAAGACAATTGAGCCTTTCGTAAGACAATTCAAAGCTTTATCGTCAAATAATGCTGATACGCAGGTCTCGCATCTCCGGAAACAGAGCAAATAAAAAATATTCAAGTGGCTGATGTACGGGATCGAAGAGCTAAAATTTATGCCAAAATAACAGCTTAAGTAATCCGAGCATAAATTAGTTGCTTTGGACATCAAAGATGCCTATGCTGTTGTCAGAAACATAACTACTCAAATTGATATACTCTTCGTAAACAGACTAAATGCAGGAAATACTCAATCTGCAAGCAAGAAATACAAAAATCATCTGAAAACATTAACGATGTGCTTGGAATAATAAAGTAATTTGTATCTGCGTCGCAAAGTTATCAGTCAAGAGATTACGGCGAAGAAGATGCTAAGTATGGCAGAATAAGAATTTTATCCTCCGGAAATTCAGCAGAAAATAAAGGAGCGTAATAATCTCCTAATAAAGCATTCGATGTCTCGAGATTGTACTGAAGCACAAGAGGAGGATGAGTCGTAATCTTTTTCAGGAAGAAGCCAGGCAGATATCTCGAACTCCAGTTTGATCAAGGAAAATTAGTTTAGTAGTCCATATTTTGAAGATAAGGAAATGTTGCTCGCATTAAAATAGCTTCTCAGTAACAATAGTATATAAAAGATGAGGGCTTTACTTTCATTTGAAGATAAGTAAGTAGAGAAGAAGTTAAAAGATAGTTTTGATTAAGTTTTCCCAAGCAAATTAAATTGATTGTAAAATACTGTTATAAATAAAATATTTACATTTTTACTTAATGAAACTAAAAAATTAATATGGGATGTTATTGACCTTACTGCACGAATATAAATATAATTCTACCTCCAATATAATGGTCGAGGTGCAATATTAACTGATTTATGTATTATATAAATGCTGAAGCGTGTCACTCTGTCAACCTCAGGGTACAAACTTTCGGAGGACAGGTAACGAATATAGGCTTCCCATCTAAAAATCAAGCTGATAGATGATCTGACAGGTGCGCTGGCTCGAAGAGTGAAGTCCATTAATCTCGCCAATAATCATCTGACTAAAGTGGACAACATACGACAGTTTATATCGTTGCAAGAGTTGGACTTGCGCAATAATGCAATTAAAAATGGCAGAGAGCTACTCACGGTGTGTTAACTGCCGAAACTTGTCAGACTTTATGTGTAAGGCAATCCTTTCCTATTAGATCCACTCGATGAGAGCGTGTTATAGTTATTAATTGAGAAAGAAACTGATATTGAAATTCTTAGTGGATAAGAAGTTAATAGAATTAAAGAGCTGCAATAAGGTGAACTCAAAGTAGTATTTCTTGAAAATTACCTCAAAAAAATAAACTGTCACGACGAAATTATGACCAAGCACTTTAACAAACCAGAAAGAGATCGTCGTTCTTTGCTTAGTTAGTCTAGCATGAATAGACATATTATCAGTAAAATAATGCCGCAGTTTTATACAATTATCGATGACCCTCGACTTAATTTAAAGACCAGAATTAAGAAAGAAACAATCAGCATCAAGAAAGAGAGGCAGGTAACATTTGAAGATGCGATTTATACTAGAAAAGAAAAACAACAAACACAAGTAAACAATTTGATCAAAGATATTTTATTGTTAGTGGAAGAAAAATAATAAGAAAATTATCACAGTAGCAGCGAAATTGCTGAATCTAGAGCCAGAATACTTGAAGCCATTAATTACAGAGAATAGAGCAAAGGTAATTCACCAAGTAAAAATTAGGCTACTCAAACAGAAAGATAAAAGTTAGAGGCAGATTAAAATGAATTTCAGCAAGCTAATGCAGAATAATATAGATATTCTATCAATTCTTTCAGGAAAAAGCTGAATAGAGTTAAAAATGACATGGCGAATAACAAAGTCGGGCAATAATCAAAAGCTAAAGTAAAATAAGTCTCAACAATTTCTATTCCAGCCTCTATTGTTCCTCCGAGATCACCTAGTGTTAAACCCAAAATTGAGACGTAGAAATCATAGCCTATCATTGAAATTCCTCACGTAAAGGGCACTTTAACACCTAAAAGCAAGTCTAATAAAATACAATAAAAATTTATTTAAACATAGGTGGGGATGAATAAATCAAAGGAATCTTCAAATTTTTACTCTTTCAATCAGACAGCACCAATGCCATTTAATCGTAGTGATTTTAATATTGAGGCATCTCCTCAAGTAAAGTCTCCCAAGTAATTCAGTGGCAAAAGTAAGTATGAGAAACTCGACAATTTTCGAAATTCTGCAAAAAGCAGCGACTTTTTTGACAATTATGCCTTTGAATCAATTAAAAGAAATTAATCTGAGTTAAATCCCAATATTCACCACTTAATCGTGCCTAGCAACGATTCATTCTCAGCATTTGGATCTAAGCCACCTAGTTAAATCTACGACCAATACTATGCTCATTTGACGAAGTACAATCCAACATTTGCTTTACTATACTCTGAAGTCTCCAGCCTGTCAGGTTAGTAAAAGCAGGTACTAATAGAAGCTCTTGCTAAAGATCATAAAGCAAAAACGATATAACTTTTCATGTGTCAGTAGAAGTTGAAGAGTTTAAAATATACGTCAATGCAGACTAATTAAGCACATTAAAAACAAATATAAGAACTTATTACGTAAATTAATGAGAGCAAGGAACACTATCATTTATCAAAGAGGTATAGTTAACAACTGCAACGATAGAATGCAAGACTGAATGAGCTGATCAAGGTGTTAACAACTGATATCAGTGATCTAAAATTGGAAGTCGCTAAACAGAAAAAGATAAATCAAGAAAAATAGGACTAAATCTAATATATGGAGTTGGATTTAAAAGATAAACATGATGAACTTAAGAATATTTAATAAGCTGAAGATAAATATGAGCAAGTTCAAAATATTTCAAAGAAACGAATTAAAAAGTCTTATTACTAAATTATATCTAAGAGAGCGCTTCAAAATTATAAAGTTCAAGCTTGGAGATAAAAGAGAAAGCAAAACGAAAAAGCAAGGTTAATCGCGCTCTCATGGTCATTAATGAAGAAACAATTGTTGATTGGAGTTTTAGTAAAGATGAAGCAATCGTAAAGAAACAGTAATGAATTAAAAAAAGTATTTAATGCATGGAAATTTGATACAGTTGATGAAAGATAGATTTCTAAAAAATAAAGTAAATTTAAAAAGCTGATAATCGCAAAAAATTATAAAATTTTACAAAAAATTTTACAGAATAAGATAAAAAATAAAAAATAATTTAAGCATCACTGCTTTTGGGCAGACCACCATTACCTAAAGAATAAATTTTTCAAGCTGGTTAGAAAAACAAGAGCAAGTAAATCAAAATAAGAAAATAACATGCAAATATCAGTTGAACATAAATTAAAATATATGCTGAGCTTATATTTTAATAAGCTAAATCAAGCAACAACAATATCTCGATAGTAATTTGCTAATCACTAGACCTAACTTAAAAATTTCAAGAAAAGGATATTTTATGATAGAATGAAAAAATTATATGCTGGCAAAATGTTAAACAGAGCCAGGAAAGATAAGATGAAATCACTTACTAGAATCGTTCGTTTTCAATTGCAGGATAAAAAGAAGAGATATTTACTCGAACTTATGCGAGAATAAAATGAGGCTAATAAATAAAAATTAAGCCGTCTTATACAATTAACAAAATAAAAGTATTTAAATAGGCTATTTAACAACACTTACTTCAATAATAAATAACAATAATTGCAAAGAAAGTCAAAAGATCTATCTATGAAGACTTATAGTGCTAGATTCTATAACAAAATGAAAATTTACATAAAATTTGTAAAAAAGGTCAGGAAATTTTACGCAACTCAGGTTAGTAAATTATTCAAACGAGACGCTCTAACTGAACAAAAATCAAACACATTATAACGATCAATCCAGACCTCAAAAATGAAAAGAGTGCTAAACTTGTTACTCCGAAACAAATATTAATCAAAATTATTCGGATTACAAGTGCAACAACGTATGTAACACGAACAGACAAGCCAGTTAATATAAAAAATGAAAGCCCTCTAATCTATGTAATTATAAGCAATCAGGATATAGCACAATAAGCAACTGTCACAGCTGGAGTAGCAAGATATCCGTAAATAAGTAGAACACAGAAATACTGTGCTGGATATGGAAACGCAAAAAAATTAACTCCAGGATTAAATGAGAAAAATGCGCAAGTAAATTGATTAGTTTAGGAAACGGGAAAATGTGTTTTTCAGGGAAAAATAACTTATTTAATAGCAAATTAAAATAGCATAGTCTGGGAAGAGTTAATTTGGAATACTTAATTAAAATCTAAGGAATTAATTAGATACGATAAATGCTAAATATCAGCGAATGCTTGATCTATATACTCAGGCTATGATCCAGCTGGAAAAAAGGGACTCCATGCACATTGCATAGAAAAATAAATAGAGAGATAAAACAATCGAGAAGGACAAGAGACAAACTGGACTGGCTAAGAATACAGGGGAGTTCATTAGTCTTCGACAGCGAGTTGCATGAATGTAAATAAATAAATGCAAATGATTCATTAATATATCTCATAGTGTTCATAGACTCCGCGTTATTCCATGGATAGATCTATCCATTTGGTACCCACGATGCGACTGCCAAAATTAATAATGTACGGCACCATGGCGAACAGTGCCGTATTTTTCGTGATCCGTAGTCTATTATGAAGCATGTGCAGCACAAACAGAGCTGCTCCTCCGTACATTGACGCCTTCTCGATTGTGATTATAGACGCAAATTTGTGTTGCAGCTCATCATGGAGTTATTTGCTCAATTTTGAGTGAAGTACCAGTCTTTGCAGTCTGCTACGGTCGACAGGTCGGGAAGCATTTTTCTTATCTATTTTTTGTTATTTTGTTTTTGTTTACATATTTTTTGCGATTATATTCAAGATTATAATAATCAGATAAGAATCATTTAATAAGAAATCAAGACTATGATTTGGGCAGTTAATTTTCATCTTCGATTTACTCCTTATTGGAAACCGAAACTGAGCTTCTATCTTATTGTCTAATTAATGGCTTATTCAGATATCGCTCATCTTATTATCTCAGAATTTAGCTTTATGATTTGATAGGTTTCTTTTTCTTTTGGTCTTGCATAGATATTTTGATACTTCTCTTATCAACCACTTCTTCGTTTCTTTTGTTAATCCTGCGAATATTGATAACCGACAACACCAACAATCCGACACCTAACAGTGTGAGCACAATACCGACATAAAACATAGCAGTTTTAACATTGAGAGCAGTTGTTAACGGACTAAATAGTTAGTTGGCTTTAGCTTAGGTCAGATTACCACTTCTGTATACTGAGAATACTGGTAATAGGCAAGTCTGGTTATATGTGAATAATTCATCTGCTTAGTGGTAGTAGTTGCCCTGCAGGAATATTGTTGACTGGAATGACACACCAGTATAGGGCTATATTTATATATATATGTACCTATACTATCACATACGAGTCATCCCAGTGACTAGTCTCATTATACAGAATAGTCTGGTCTTCATTGTACATAGTCACATATGAACTCCAGTTCGATGTGCAGTTCATGAAGTGATGCTTGGTCATGAATAAAGGTGCACCCACAACTGCTGTCTGATTGAACACACCGAAGAACTACTGATAGTATTTGGCATTGTCGGGGTATTCTGAGTATGGCTGATAGATATAACGACCTAAATAAGCAATGCTGAGATCATATCCATATCTTTAATAGGGATAAGACTCATTCAGTGAACCACTGCCATATCTCTGTAAATTAGGCACGTAGATAGATATATTTTTGGTATTGGGTTGATCAGGAGCAAATGTTTTACCACTTGTACCATAAAAGTAATCAGTTTATGCCCATGGTCCATCAAGTTCCCAGTATGTTTAATTTCCATTGAATCGAGTGTAATTGGTAGTAAGGTATGTATACCCGTTAATCTTATAGTGCTGAGCAGTCATTGTTTTATTTGCTTTACCGGTGTGCCACTCAAGCTCGAGTGTCACATCATTTTCGCTTGTGATATTGGGATCATTGAAAGCTGTAAAAGCAGGAGTTGAAGGATCACCTCCAAAAGGAGGATAGTTGTTCTTTCTCCACAATAGATACTCGTCGTTATATCCGAATATGTACTCTTTGGCTGATCTTTGATTGGTGACTCCTTTTAATCCAATGAAGACAGTAGTGTACCGGATATAGTCGATCCATGCCTCGTCCGTGTCTTCATCTTTAAGCACTTTAATATTGAAGGTCGCACTGTAAATATGTTCAAAATTGAAAATTTAATAAGCTTCTTCAATTGTAAATATAGGGAACTATCTCTCAGGGAATTTAAGTCGATAGTGATAGTATTAGAATGGCTTAGCATTCATGTCCCAGTCTCTGAAAGTAGTCGATTTCTTCAGCTTATTACCAGCTTGTGGCGGATGCGTTAAAGTTACTGTAGAGTTGACCCATTGGATTAGAGCCAGTTCATAATCAGAGCAGTATGGATTAGGAGTGTGATAACATTGATAGAAGTCATTGATTGCCACTCGCATATTATGATAAAATTGTCCAAACCCATTAGTATTATTTTTGTCACAATATGATTAAACTTGTAGATTAGTAGCTCCTAAAGCTTATAACAATTTCCATTGTTTACCATATTTAGTCTTACACACCGCTATACTATCTTGTATAAATTTATGACTTTGAACATTATTGCCATAGTAATTACAAATGCTGATAACCACTGGTGAAGTAGTATCTGGTTGCTGTATACTAGCGCCAATAAGTTATCCACAAGTTTGATCACTGAGCTCAGTTTATAACATTGCTGTAAGTACAACATTTTGGAGATGGTCTTGCAAATAGTCGAAACTGGTGAACATTGCGCTTGAGAAACTATTCGCTATTCCCAGCTTTTGATTATTAGGAGTATCCTGCTTGATGACTGTTTTTACTAGATACTTGATCCACTACCAAAACACACGTGCAACTTAAGGTTAATCAATTTCAAATCTATCCATAATATTCTTCAGATACGGCGTGGTATCATGAAAACCCTTCTTAGTTTTATCATGCAAAGTACCATTTTAAAATAGAGCATCAAGATTGCCGATATGCAGTAACGCATGCTGTGCTTTATTATACTCTCCAGGTTTACGTGTAGGATTATAATCCACCCATTTTCTCACCATATTGGCATCAAAGGTCAAAAATGGGTCAGCTTCTGGATGCTACTTCAAGTACACGTTATAGTAATATGCTGATAATTCAGGATATGTGCCATTGCAAGTTACATTATCATCACATATTGAGTAAGTAGGGGTGATATTTGCTACTGGGGGAGTCTTGAATGTTACGTATGATTATGCAATCTGTCTAATTGCTAGCTAACGAGAGTCACAGACAGTTAAATCTATGCAATAGTGATTATTGAAAATAAGGTCCTGTAAACTTTTCGTGTATTATTTCATTTAGTTCAAAATGAAGTATAACTAGAAGTCAGATAAAGTGAAATAGTCTTTCAAATCTAATGCAAGTTGTGAGAAACTTTACTGATTCTAAATATAGGATTTTTCTGCAGCTTATACCCAGTACTTAATATTATTTTTATCATTGAATCCATACGCTGTGTCATTCCATAAGAAGAAGGCATTTTATATTGAGATTCCAGCAGGCTGGAAAATTTATGCATTGACAGAATCAAAATCTTTCAAGTATTGAGTTTTAATGCCTTGACCTAAAACAGTGTTGACGATTGAGTCTTATATTGTTGTGAAAAGTAGAGAGAAGCCTTAAATGAAGAGTAGCTGATCTCTTGAGTTTTTAAGCGTGTACCAATACCCCAGAGAAGGCATATTCATAATATTAAAAGTTTATTCCATATCTCTACTATCCTCATGCACCTAAAAACGAAGCCAGTCTTTCATCTTAACAAGGCTCATATCTTCATTATAGGTAATGTTTAAGTAATCCTCTAATTCTGTAATAATGTAGCCGGTGACTTATCTGAAGACAGGCTTCTCACCATAGAGAAAGAAATTTTACTCATTCACGAAGTTGAAGAAGGAATAGTTTCGCGTTATTACTGTTTTTGAGTCGCCTGGGAAGTGAGCCCAAAATTTTTAATTATCCGGACTCAAAATAGCTTGTTAGACAGCTTGCGATTATATCTGACTTTGGATGAGAGGCGGGAATAACAGAAACATGAGCAGTCCCAAAACCATAAGGCAAGCTCCACAGCCAGCCAATATCTTGTACTTCTTAGGACTTTTAGGTGGGACATTGATATTCTCCATGGGTTCCTCAACAATAGACTCAGGGTACACCTCATTGACTGAACTTCGGTCAGCGGGCAGGCTGCGAGGGTTGACTGGGTCTATTGATTATTTAATCGATTAGTTGAGTGGTTTCAAGATGCTGTCACTCATAAGTAGATTTACCAGCAATATATAAAGTGTTGCTTTATTAATAATCAAGGATATGCACCAGACTACTTTTTATTAACCAGTCTATACATAATACTACAATTGTTATTATTTTATCGACTTGACTTGTCCTTTTTTAAATATATTTGAATAGGGTATGATTATTAAAGAATTCAAGTAATTATTAATTTGAGGGTTTCAAAATGGATCAAAGTTATAAAGGACTGTCCAACATTGGCGCCACCTGCTATATGAACAGTCTGCTGCAGACTCTGTACATGACTCCTGAGTTCCGTTAAGCTATCTATTAATGGAAATATAATGACCGAGTTCACCCACGACCTGAAGATAGTATTCTGTATCAGCTACAGAAACTCTTCGGAAAATTGGACCGTAAATTTCCAGGCGAAATATCAACGAGAGACCTCGTGAAGAGTTTCCAGTGGCAGGACGAGTAAGCTCAAATGCAGCAAGACATTCAATAATTTAATCGAGTACTTTTTGAAGCATTGGAGAAATCATTAAGGAGCAAAAAACAAGCTGAGCAAGGATCGAGTCACTTTGTGAAAGACCTGTATGAAGGAGAAATGATACATTACACACACTGCAAATAATGCTAAAATTAATCACAACGCGAGTAAATATTTCAAGATCTTATTTTAACTGTGAAAAACCCCTACGAAAAAGTATATAACAATTGTGTGGAGCTAGGCATTCAGCGTTATATGAAGCCATAGATCTTAGACCAGAACAACATGTATAAATGCGAAAAATGTGATAAACTAGTTCAGGCCGAACGTGGAGTACGCTTTTTAAAAATGCCAAAGTTACTCAATATTATCCTGCGAAGATTCGACTTCGATTACTAAACCTTCCAGCGCATGAAAGTTAATGACAGGGTAGAGTTCCCGCATGTTCTTAACATGAACAACTATATGCAAGGTTACAGTAATATCCAGAACAAGCTCAATGAAGATACTGCAGCATATTTTGTTGACAAAGTAGTAACTGCTCCCAAAAGTAAAGGCATGACTGGTTCTAGTACTTCGCATTCGAAAGTTACTACGAAGTCATCAGTTTTATCGAAGAAATCGGGTGTAACGAATGTTGCTGGAAAAATTGTAACTAAGCCATCTGTTAATACTAAATCTTTTTTGGCTTAGATGAGAAAGAAAAAGAATATGTCTGACTAAACTAATGAAGATTTGTTGTTTGTAAGCGGAAATTCAGAAATGCACACGAAATAAACAAGCTAGCTTCCAAAATAATCAAGTGCAGGTCTTGCGAAATCAGCAAAGCTACCAAATGGAACTACAGTAGTATCTTAAAGTGCAGAGACCCATTCAGCTTCTCTAATAACAGCTGAAACTGAGACTAAGAAAATATAAAATAAAGTCTCAGTTGAGAGTGTAGTATAATAGTAGTTCACTTTACCTCCCCCACTTCCTCCAATATTAGATCTAAAGCCTCCTGCTTTAAGTGAACCTTTCAAGAAGATATAAAATAGATCAGGTTTATCAACATAATAATAATTGGCATTGAAAATACAATAAAGATAAAAACTAGATGCAAATAAAGAAGTAAGACTTAAATAACACTAATTAAAAAATAGAGAGAAAATAGAATAATACTTGAAAGAAGGCAACTTAGTGTATTAACTTTATGCTGTTCTCGTGCACAATGGATCAGCCACACATGGACATTATTACAGCTATGTTAAATCATTTTAAAATGATCATTGGTACTGTTTCAACGATGATCGTGTTACTGAGATCAATGTGGATGAGATTGAGAAAACTTATGGAGGAGTCATGCACTCTAATGCTTATGCTCTGTATTATCGTCAAGTAGACTGTAATAGAGATACTGATAAAGAAAATAAGAGAAGACAGATCAATATGCCAGCTTATATTTAGCATCACATCGAATAGGAGATCGCCAATCTCAAGAGAAGAGAAAAATAAAAAGTGGAAAATCTCGAAAATGTAATTCTACTTAAAATATATTACCAACTTGCAGTAAAACTACTCGAAATAAACAAAAGTTCATCCCTGGAGCTTGGTCTACTGAAAGCTAGAGAAATGTTTGACATTCCAGAGTCGGTGGCAGTCCATAATACCAGACTCAGAATGTTTAATCCAGTTAGCGAAACAAAATTATAGACTTTTGGGGGAAGAGAACAGCTGAGCTTAGAGGACTTGAAAATTTCCTCTTATAAAAGTTTATTGCTAGAAGTAAAGAAATAAAGTTAAGTTTTTGAGGAATATGTTGTTGGCAAAATGAACCTTAGGATAGTACTATGGTAACAATCTAAAGATAATATAAAATCATTAGATGAGTCATTCCTAACAATTCACAAAATCAGTGTGAACAGGGGGTCAATTATGAAAGACGTCGAGAAAGTAATTAAATAAAAACGAAAATAATTATTACATTTCACAGATTAAGAATCAGACAAAGACAATATATGCATAGTGAAGAGACACCAAAATGACTAATATTCATATCATGAAATTATCAACCTATTCGACTATAAATAAAAGAACATTGATGAGCTTATGGTAATGGAGAATTAAATTCTATTTGTTGAGCCTGATTCAAATAAGCTTATGTGGCCGACTTAATTTGAAAATTAACTATACCGAATAACAATAAAATATGTCAATGGTTAGACTGGACAAACTGAGTCTTATTTGACCGACTCAAGAAAATTAATTAGTGAATTAAAAAAGTAGCTATGCACTATTTTAAATTTTGATGAAAATGATACAATCATCAAGCGAGGAAATAAATCTGGTTTAGAACTTAAGAATTTGGCTGCCACTATGAAAGACACTCGCTTTATTTCAGGAACTCAAGTATATTTATAAAAAGGGTTACCTGCTAAGCCCGGATAAGTCAGGATTCAGCTTTTCATCGCCACAGATGCTGCTGATGATTGCTATAACCGACTTCACGAGTTTTAATTTATTGCAGATGTGCCAATCAATGGTCAATGCAAAGCCAATTAAATTAAAGCACTGTTTAGCACAGTCCTAAAAAAATATAAAGGAATTGATTTGAAACCAGAATAGTTCAGAATAAGAGAAAAAGTATGTGATAAAATAGGTAAAATATATCGATAAAGACCTATGAAATAACAGCAGCTTATTGAAAAACGATAAATAGCAATATAACAGAAACCAGGCATAATCGATGATAAAGATTTTCTAGTATATGTTAGAGTGTGGGACCCATAAGCTTGGACTCTCTCAAAGAAGATATAAATTTGTGTAACAAAATTGACAAGCATGAAAGATTTCGCAGCTCTCATCTATAAATAAAATCAAGAGGTTCCAGTATAGGAGATGTAAATTTGTAGAATATTGTCAATCAATAAGTTCAACATTTTGGATCTATGTTAAATGGAAGTAATTTATTATTTTATATTAGTATTTTGAGATGATCGACGCTTCAGTGATCAGTGAACCACTTTTTGTGAATGCTGATGGGCTCATGTTCGTTGTTAAAAGTTCAAAGAAGCAACCAAGAGGTTTGACTAAAGATGAGCAGACAAAGTTTGGTGGTAATATTAAACCACAAGTAAAAACTATAAAGGGTCGACAAAATTATGGAGGAACTGTAAAGAAGGAAAAGGGAGTATCTATTAAAGTAGTATAAAATAAATAAGATGAAAGCTAGATAGTGGAACAAAAGGTTGAAGAACTTCCAAAATGATAATTTAATACGAGTATTTGCATAATATTATTTAACTATTTTCCTTTTGTTCTCTAAAATATAATATTAACTCTTGCAGCATATGAATAAGTATTAATAGATAGCAAAATAAGACTTTAAGAGTAAATTTAGCAGACTCCCTGTTTTTGTAGCTTGAAGTGACAAAAATAAAAGAATTACATAAATATACGAAGCATAGATTAAACAATTGAATGGTGAGCTTGGTGAATATTTCGATGACTTATAAACACTCCTATCGTACATCAAGAATAGATAAAATTTGGAAGTCAATATCGAACCAGTAACACTTACAATAGTCGAAAGATCTCAAGTAAACAAGAAGAAAGTGAATAAGATATACACTATTGAATTTATACTTAAAGATAAGAAATAGAAACTAATAGAGTAATAGCTGATTGAGGATATATTACAAAAGTGTAGCAACAAATAAGATCTAAAACCTGATCAGATTAAAGACATGCTATAA
>APMI01042017.1_pt1 | contig 13432 bp, 7 predicted proteins | sample 667938 | NCBI WGS metagenome assembly APMI01 (sample SAMN01084076, study PRJNA167559) | wastewater metagenome | biome: Wastewater | place: Denmark: Ejby Moelle, Odense | collected 2011-11-28 | reverse complement strand
CCTCCTGGGTGTATTTATATGTTTTTCTATCATTAGTTACTGCTTCACCTGGAAAACCGACCAGGATAAATTATTCAGCAGCAGCGATTTATCACATTTTTTATTTAAAGACAATAGCCCGGTCGCAAATTGGGGCGGCAGGATGGGTGCCGCTCTGTCGCATGTATTGGTATATATGGGCGCAGGGATTGCCTCATTAGCTATTGGCCTTGCAATTGCCGCATTGGGCGCCAACCTGATATATGGTAAGCGCATAGTTCCGCTACTACGCTACGTGCGCTGGGTGTCTATTTTATTGCTTATTGCCGCCCCTACCCTGGCCTTTATCTGGCCCAATGCAGCATTCCCCTTTGGTGGCGCACTAGGCAATGAAACAATAGCTTACCTCACCGGCCTTATAGGCACAACGGGCACAGGCCTTGCCCTGTTTGCCGCTGCTTGTTTTTTCCTCTTCGTTATAATGGCCCTCGATATAAGGCCATTATTGCAAAGAATGCGCAGGGCAGCACAAAATGCGCGTGCAGCCATGGTAAGTGCCAAGGAACAGGAGGAAGAAATACCTGTTGAGGCGGGAGATCCGGAGGAACCTGTTGAAGAAAAAAAGAAATCGAAAAACAAAGTTACCCCGCTGGCGATATTAGACGCAGAGGCAAATGCCAAAGACTGGAACATGAGCCTTACAGAAAAAACACCGCAAAAAACGGTGAATGATATTTATGCCGGTAATGTCATTGCCAACAAAGAAACAGTTACCGAAACCATACCTGAAGAACCCCAAGAGGAAGAGGAAGAAATAGCGGAGGAAGAAGAAGCCGAAGAGATCGTATACGAGCCGAAGGAAAAGAAAAAAGAGTCAGCCGGTGAAGGATTTTCCTTCGAAGTGATAAAGCAGGAGGACGAACCACTTATAAAAAATGGCGCGCACATCAGTATCGAAAACAATGAGCCTTATGCTCCTGAACTGGACTTGCCAAGTTATAAATTCCCGACACTTAACCTGCTGGATGACCGCGCCCCCGAAGCCATAACACTGGATAAGGAAGAGCTGGAAAAGAACAAGAACCAGATCATACAAACGCTGAAGAGTTTCGGCATAGAGATACAGCGCATCAGCGCTACCGTGGGCCCAACTGTTACACTATATGAAATAGTGCCTGCAGAGGGTGTGCGCATATCGAAGATCCGTAACCTCGAAGATGACATAGCGCTGAACCTTGCAGCCCTTGGGATACGTATCATAGCGCCTATACCCGGCCGTGGCACCATAGGCATTGAAGTGCCTAATGCACACAAACAGATAGTGTCCATGAGGGCACTGCTATCCAGCGAAAAGTTTGTCAATTCAAAAATGAGCCTGCCCATTGCGCTGGGCAAAAAAATTGATAACGAGAACTATATCGTTGACCTGGCAACCATGCCGCACTTGCTGATGGCAGGCGCAACAGGCCAGGGTAAATCGGTAGGTATAAATGCCATACTCGTATCGCTGCTTTACAAGAAACATCCCTCGCAATTGAAGTTTGTGATGGTGGATCCCAAGAAGGTGGAATTGTCGGTATACAGGCTAATTGAAAAACATTTTCTTGCCAAACTGCCCAACGAAGAAGAAGCGATCATTACCGACACTAAAAAAGTTGTTTATACCCTCAATGCATTATGCATTGAAATGGACAACCGTTACGAATTGCTGAAGGAAGCAGGCGCAAGGAACATTAAAGAATACAACGACAAATTCATCAGCCGCAGGCTGAACCCCGAACGCGGCCATAAATATTTACCTTTTATAGTACTGGTGATAGATGAGTTTGCCGACCTGATCATGACGGCCGGCAAAGAGGTGGAAATGCCCATAGCGCGCCTTGCACAGCTGGCACGCGCCATAGGCATACACCTGATCATTGCCACGCAGCGCCCATCGGTGAACGTAATTACGGGTACTATCAAAGCCAACTTCCCGGCACGTATCGCATTCAAGGTTTCGGCCAAGGTGGATTCGCGCACCATACTGGATGCGGGCGGTGCCGAACAGCTCATAGGCCGTGGTGATATGCTGGTATCGCACGGCAGCGAGCTGCTGCGCCTGCAATGTGCTTTCGTGGATACCCCTGAAGTTGAGCGAATTGTTGAATTTATAGGCAAACAGCGCGGATATCCCTCGGCATTTGAACTGCCTGAATATGAAGGCGAGGATTCCGACAGCTCCGATAAAGTGCTGGATCTTGCCAACAGGGACAAATTATTCGAAGATTGCGCAAAAACAGTAGTTACCACCCAATCAGGCTCTACGTCCATGCTGCAGCGGCGCTATAACCTTGGCTATAACCGTGCAGGGCGTATAATGGACCAACTGGAAGCCGCCGGCATAGTAGGCCCGGCCATTGGCAGCAAGCCACGCGAAGTTTATTTTAAAACTGAAGCAGAGTTGGAACAGTTTTTGAATACACTAGGCTAAGAAAGAAAAACAAGTATATTTTTAATCAATTAATTTATCTGAACGAACAAAAATGAAAAAAATCCTGTGTGTTAGCTTGCTCATGATAGCCTTTGCTGTACAAACCGTGCATGCACAAGATGCGAAAGCAAAAACTATCCTCGATGCGGTAAGCAAAAAGATCAGCAGCCTGAAATCATTAAAAGCAAATTTTGCATTTCACCTGAACGGATCGAACGGAAAAGTTAAGGAAACCAAAAAAGGCTCTTTCTCTATGAAGGGGCAAAAATACCATGTGCTCATAGCAGGCCAGGAGATCATTTGTGATACCAAAACCGTGTGGACCTACATGAAAGAGTCTAACGAGGTACAGATAAGCAAATTCAACCCCGACGAGCAAACGATATCACCCGCAAAGCTCCTTACCAACTTTTACGATAAGGAATATTCGTACAAGTACGTAGGTACACGCAAAGTGGCAGGCAAAAATTGTGATGTAATAGAGATGACGCCTGTGGCAGGCAAAAGCAAACAGCTCACTAAGCTGGAACTTGCCGTTGACAAAGCCAGCAACACTATTGCAGGCGGCAATATGTGGGAAAAGAATGGCAGCGTTTACCAATACGAGATCAGCGATTTTACACCTAATCCAAACCTGGCCGATAACTATTTCACTTTCGATGCCAAAGCACATCCCGGGGTGGAAGTGGTCGACCTCCGCTAATTGTATCCTAAAATATTTTCTCAAAGCCCCCGGCCCACAGGTCGGGGGCTTTTTTTCTAACGTTTTGCGCCGCTTGTTCGTCAATATAACTGAGGCCTCATTATCGTTAACCATTACAAATTCGTCTTATGAAAAGATCACTACGCCTGTTAAGCTTTGCTCTTATACCGGTTTTTTTGGGGCACACAAGCCTTAAAGCACAAAATTACATTGTACGGGGCGACACCCCGATAGATTCGGTAACTATCACGTTCGAAGACAGTAGCAGCCTATCCGCAAGCTCAATAACGAATGCCAGGATCACCGTTGACACCAGCGGTGCGCACTTATGGCGTATTGGCAAAACGCTGAAGCCATTTTTCAGCATCGGGGACACTACTGCAGCTCTTATGACAGATACCACCAACCCTTACCCTTTGAATGCAAACGACTGGTTTGTGCTTAGGATAAGACAAGGCTACTACAATCCCATAATCTACTTTAAACACAAGTACCAGACCACTGCAGGCCACGATGGCGGAATAGTTGAGTTTTCTTACGACGAGGGCCAGACATGGGATAATGTTAAAGGTATTTGCAATCACGATTCACAGGGGAGTTACGGCCTGCTTACCGACAACCTGTATAGTACTACCGACACTTTGCAATCGGGCGAAATGGCATTCAGTGGTACCAGCAATGGCTGGCAATATTCAGGTGTCGAATTCCTGCATGCCATACCGATCGCCAATAAAAGTACCGCCAGCTGTAATCCCATGGATTCCATTATCCTTCTTCGTTTCCGTTTTGAGAGCGACTCAACTGCTGACACGCTCGATGGCTGGATCATCGACGATATCGAAATGAAAATAGACCATTTTGCAGGGAAAGTAAATAACATAGCCGCTGTACAAAGGCTAAATGTATCCCCCAACCCTATACGCAACGGCATCGTTAACTTCCCGGCGCTGGAAAATGAAAAGGGGCTGCAACTGACCATTTATAATGCTATGGGCTCAGCAGTGCTCGAAACAAATTACAAGCAGCAGGTAGACCTTGGCAAATACCCTGCGGGCCTTTATTTCTATAAGGTTACAGGAGGCAAGGAATATTATTCGGGACGATTAATTGTAGAATAGCAAGAACAGGCAGGGGAGGCCTATTTAGGCTTCCCTCCTTGTTCCTGCATACTGATCTCTTTTGCTTTTGCCAGGAATTCGGAAGCGAATATAAAATCGTTCAATTGCTTATCGTCGCTGAAGATAATGTCCTTATTCGACCCTTCCCACTGTTTTTTGCCCTGGTACATGTAGATGATATGGTCACCGCTCTCCATTACTGTATTCATATCATGGGTATTGACTATCGTGGTAATATTATACTCCACAGTGATCTCCTTTATCAGCTTATCTATTACCAATGATGTCTGCGGGTCCAGGCCTGAGTTGGGCTCATCGCAAAACAGGTATTTGGGATTCAGAACTATTGCACGGGCAAGTGCTACACGTTTTTTCATACCACCGCTTATTTCGGCCGGGAATTTAACGTGAGCGTCCATAAGGTTCACCCTGTCCAGTACCTCATCGGCACGCTTACGTTTCTCGCGCCTGGTCATATTGGTGAACATATCAAGGGGGAACATTACATTCTGCTCTACCGTTTTACTATCAAAGAGCGCACCACCCTGGAAGAGCATACCTATCTGCTTGCGTATCTCCTTCAATTCATTAACCTCCATTTTAGTGATATCCTTGCCCTCATACAATACCTCGCCCGAGTCCACCGGCATCAGGCCGATCATTATTTTCATCAATACTGTTTTGCCACTGCCGCTCGTGCCAATGATCAGGTTCGTTTTCCCCTCCTTCATGCTCGCCGACACGTCATCTATCACCACCTTATCGCCAAAACTTTTCTTAATGTTCTTAACTTCTATCATCTAAAACGGGTTGTATGTCAAAAATCGCAACATTTTTCCACAACATGAAGATAATAAAAACTATACCCTTATAACCAGAAGACTATTTATAATATAGCCCTCAGGCTCATCCTGCCGGTGTGTATCACATTGGTACTGCCCGCTTTCCGCCCGTCATATTCCAGCGATACCTCTATGCCTTTTGCCACTTTTCTTTCCCAACTCATGCTCCAGAGAAAATTATCACCTTTTTGTAAGGCATCCAGCATAGTAAAAGCTATAGGTGCTGTAATAAGCCCGTTGAAATTAATATTTGAATAGGTGCCTCTTAATTGCACTGCCCCGATCGTTGCTTTGCTGAACCTGAGCTCCAGGTTGGCACTTTGAATTTTAGCCAGCTCACCTCCGTATTGCGGCCTGTTCTTTCGCTCTTCATACTTAAAGCCCCCCGTCACCCTAAGCACCGATCGGTATAGCCATGTTAGTGTAGGCTCTCCCGACCAGTTATCGATATGATAAGTTCTGTTATCATCCAGTGCTGATAGGTAAGAACGATAACCTTCCCTGCCGGAAATATTCAGCATCCAGGCCTTTGTAATATTCCACCTGAATCTTCCCAAATGTTGCTTGCTGTCGCTCGACTCTACACCATAGTTCAGGAGTTGCTTACCTGTGTTCGACAGGTAGTTATAATCCAGCCCCCATTTCGAGCTCGTACGGTTGAAATAAAAAGTGTTGCTGAAGGAATTGTTCGTAGTGATGATCGACGTATCAACCGTTGCATCAGTGAAGGGATTATATACTTTCAAACCCTGTGAGGCCAGCAGCCTGTTACTTATCTGCAACGCCAGCTGATCAGCAAAGCGTGAGAAAAAAGCTTGCCAAAGCTTCTTATCACCCTTCCAGAAGTAAGATGGCTCAAAGGTTGCCGACTGGTTGAAGTTTACATAGTTCACTTTTACGTACTCATTTGTTGGAGTATACACACGAATAAATTTTTTCTGGTCAGGATACAGCGCCACTTCAAATTCATTCGATTGCTGCACGCCGTCTCCGTTATAGTCTATCCAATTGTAAATGCCCTGTCCTGCAGGCACTTCTACGTAAGTATAAGCACGCTTTTGCTCTTGTCCTGCACCAAACTCATACAACGTATTACCTGTTAATACCCCACCCCATAGCGTACCTGTATACTCCAGCCTGCCAAGCAAGCTTTCCTCAGGCCTCTGGGTATTAAAGCTGCTGTCATCTACATACAGTTTTCGGTAGGTTCCTGTGAAATTTATGCGATGATCCTTCCACTTAGCAATACCCAGTCGCAGGTCTATATTATCGCTATGGCTCTGGTCTTTAAAAGCATTGTTCCTCGGTAATTGGTCCTTACGCATCGAGTAATTCAGCATCCAGTTAAAAGGTTGTTTATCCGGTGTTCTCAGGTATACCGATGCAATATCGAAAGCAAATGCGGCCGGTGTTAACGTATCGCCCACTTTGCTGCGTATCGTATTGTGCTCCGCCTCATACCGCGCGCCCACTATTGTATTCATCAATGGCTTGATCCCATACTCGGCATATGCCGATGGCCTGAGGTAGACCGACTTCCAAAACGTATCCGCCGCATTCACTACGTTCATCACAAATCCCGCCCTCGCCGCCTTGTAATTATAGTCGTATGAAACTATATTCCTGTAGCCTGCATAATCGAGGCCCCGCTTGTAGAATGTAAAATCATAAGCTGTGGTACCCCACCTCGCATTCTGTAGTTTTGTCCCCGCATTCACAAGATGTTCATCGGGCTTATTGCCTGCCTGTGGTACATTCCAGTCCCTGCCGAACTCTACATTCCTGTATGGCGCTATAGCCTTAAACCTGTCCTGCACATACTCGTAAGATATCTTGTTTTGCCAGTTCCACTTTTTCACGCCTGCACTGTCCCTGCCGCCCAACCATCTTTTCTCCGTATAGTTTACCCTTGTCGCCATACCAAGATGGGTATTATTGTCGGTGGCCGAGAATAAATTCGGGTCAGTATTGCTTGCAGCCACTTCTACATTTATTGCCTTCAGCGAGTCGATATTGCAAGTAGTATTCAGGCTAAACACCTGCTGCATCTTCGGCGTAACAAGCAATTGCACCGGCGCATAATTCCCCTGTTGCCTGCCGTTAATACGCGGCACCCAATTGTACACACGTCCATTGGCATTTGTATTGGCAATAACGTAATCGCCCTTACCATCACCCACAAACGAAAAGGAAAGATTATACCGCGCACTATCCGGGCTTATGGAATAAACAAAAATCGAATCATAATGCACGGCACCCACGGTGCTGTCCACCAGTTTATACAATATCTTATTCGCGGCAAAAGTGTCATTGGCAATATTAGGATAATAAGCATTCTGTATCGAGTCGCCAAGGTCTCCTAAAAACCTTTTCTGGCTGCCGTTCAGCGTTTGCAGGTAAGGCTGGTTCTTAGCATCCTGGTTAGAGTATGCGTTGAAACGCATATTCAGTTTATTGCCCACCCGCAGCTCATCATAAGCATAAAAAAGCGAGTTAAGATAATTCCGGTCCTGGTATTCAAACTCCACTTGTATACGCGAGTCCTTCGTGATCATCCTGCGCGGCATAAAGCGCAGTTCGGCAGTATTGTAGTCTATCACATAGTCGGCATTCTCACCCCGCTCCAGCAATATATTGTTGACATACACTTTCTCCGTCCCTGCCAGTACTATGAAGAATTGTTCGCCATTATTCCCTGTCAGCTTATACGGCCCCTGGTTACCTTCTTCCCCTTGAAAAATATTCCTTGAAAACTGTCCCTTAGCGATCGAGCCACTTAATCCCGCTTTGTTCACAGTCTTCTTACCAAGCTTGAATTCATCCTGGTAAAAAACACCCTGCACACGCTTATAAAAATTCAGAAAATATCCCGGCGGCCGCTCCAGTACATAGTCGCCTAGTGTCAGGTCATGCTTGTTCTTCTGCAGGTGTATAAATACCTGGTCAAACTCCTGCAGCCTTTGTGTATTCCCCTCCGGCTGAAAGGGCACTGTGTTGTCGGTTATAGCAGCATCCAACTTTATACTGTCCAGTATATACCCGCTCATCTGCATATTAAATTGCGAGTTCAGCGTTACGTCCTGGTTATTGCCCAGGCTTATGCTCCGGCCGTAGCTGCCTTTGTAATCCAGCTGGTTGAAGTCCACAAAATTGTTGCTGCCCTTCGCATCATCATCAGGATGGTAAATAAGAAAAGCATAGTTCGAATCCACCATCTGCCTGTTCTTATGGCTATATACTTTGTTGAGGGAAATATTCAGTGTGCGGTAAGTGATCCGAACAGAATCAACAGCGGGCTTTCGCTTCCACACTATCTTCGACTGCTCATGCAGCACCATAAAATCAGCATCTGCTACATTATCTATGTGCACCGTACCGGGAGCGATCGAAAGAGAATCAACAAAAATAGTATCGCGAACAACAAATGTCCTATGATGCAGGCCCGGCGAAAAAGATCCCTGCCCGCTTTGGGCCACCAGCCTCGCAGGAAGAATAAAAAGAATAAAACACCCTAAAAGTCCGTATAAGAACCGCTGCAATCCCTGTCTTTTAAGGAAATGTACTTATTTTTCGCGATTCATGTCTAATAGCTTTCAGCTAAATGACGTATTAGCTATTTAGCTCTAAGAATACTTTCGAACTCCTGCAATTTTACCAGGCTTACCACAGGGAATTTGACAGTATTGAGAACAGAAAAGTGCGAATCGTGGGTAAGCAAATAATGAGCACCAGCAGCTATATAGCAATCAACAAACTTATTATCGTCGGGATCACTGATTAGGTTCCATTTAAAGTAAACCTGTGTGAAATGTACGTTTGGTAGTTCCTTCAAAGCAAGCAAAAAGTTGTTAGCTACTGCTGCAGAGTACTTAGCTTTCAAAACTTCCTCGTACTCAAGAATTATTTCATCCGTAATAAAAAGTTCAAATTTCTCAGCAAATAAAAATTCGATTAACCAATGATAAACAGACCGTGAGGATAATGACGATACAAGAACATTTGTATCAATGACTGTTTTTATTGTCATAATCGGTATCGTCTTCGCTTAACCATTTATTCATTGTATCGTTACTGTAGCCTTTCTCATCCCATATTTTATCCGCTTCCCTTATGCCTTTTGATGCAAAGTATTTTGCGAGATAACGCTTAATATTCAATAAGTCTGCCTCTGCTATATCGGAAGAATACAGCTTCAGTAGCTCTTGCTGAATGTTACTTAAAGGATGGGCTGCTGACATGATGTTTATTAGTTAACATTGCAAAATTAAGCATTTCTTCTGAATTACACCTGGAACACACCCGTCTTAAACTCCTTAACTTCTGGGTTATGATTCGCTGCATTCAGTCCTTCCGATATCACGCGCCTTGTTTCCAATGGGTCTATTATTTCATCCACCCATAAGCGTGCTGCGGCGTAGTAAGCAGTAGTCTGTGCGGTGTACCGGTCAGTAATTTCTCTCAGCATTGCCTTCTCTGTTTCAGGCTCTATTATTTCGCCTTTCGCCTTCAGGCCTGCCACCTGTATCTGCAGCATGGTCTTCGCTGCCTGCTCACCACCCATCACCGCTATCCGTGCATTAGGCCATGCGTATATAAAACGTGGGTCGTATGCCTTGCCGCACATAGCATAGTTGCCTGCACCATATGAGTTACCTATTATGATCGTGATCTTAGGCACTACAGAGTTGGCCACTGCATTCACCAGCTTGGCACCATCCTTAATAATGCCCGAGTGCTCGCTGCGGCTGCCCACCATAAAGCCGGTTACATCCTGCAGGAACACCAGCGGGATCCTTTTCTGGTTGCAGTTCTGGATGAACCTTGCAGCTTTATCGGCACTGTCATTGTATATCACACCACCCATTTGCATCTCGCCCTTCCCGCTCTTCACTATCTTGCGCTGGTTGGCCACTATCCCCACTGCCCAACCCTCTATCCGGGCATACCCGCATACTATTGTTTTACCGTAATCTTCTTTGAACTGGTCAAACTCCGAGTTATCTACTATGCGTTCAATTATTTCCACCACATCATATGGCTTGCTGTTATCTACGGTCACCAATCCGTATATCTCTTTCGGGTCTTTCGCAGGTGCCACAGCTTTTATGCGATCAAAACCTGCACGCGGTTGCTCGCCCATCTTTTCCATAATGCGGCGCACCTGGTCCAGGCACTCAGCTTCCGTATCAAATTTATAGTCGGCTATGCCACTTATCTCGGTATGTGTCTTTGCACCGCCCAGTGTTTGTATATCTATGTCTTCGCCTATCGCTGCCTTCACCAGGTATGGCCCGGCAAGGAATATCGAACCATTACCTTCCACCATCAGTGTCTCGTCGCTCATTATCGGCAGGTATGCCCCACCCGCTACGCAACTGCCCATTACGGCAGCTATCTGGCTAATGCCCATGGCGCTCATCATCGCATTGTTCCGGAAGATGCGGCCAAAGTGCTCCTTATCCGGGAATATCTCGTCCTGCATTGGCAGGAAAACGCCTGCACTGTCCACTATATAAACTACAGGCAAATGGTTTTCCATGGCTATCTCCTGCAGTCTCAGGTTTTTCTTACCTGTTATAGGGAACCATGCACCCGCCTTCACTGTATTATCATTGGCTATGATCATGGTCTGGCGGCCGTGTATATAGCCAAGGCCTGCCACGGTACCCGCTGCCGGGCATCCGCCATGCTCTGGGTACATCTCGTATCCTGCAAACGAACCTATCTCTGTAAATGCACTATCCTTGTCTATAAGATAAGCTATACGCTCCCTGGGGCTCATCTTGCCTTTCTCCTTCGCTTTTTCAATAGCCTTCTTACCTCCGCCCAGGCTTATCACTGCGTGGCGCTGTTTTGCCTGGCTCACGGCCTGGCGCATAGCATCTTCATTTTTATTGAATTCAAGGTTCATTCCGCTCTTGTGGTTTTGCCCGCAAAAATAGGGGGATATTTCATTTATTACTAAACTACTGTCATACAGCCGTAAAAAGGTGGATAATTAAGATACATATTGCTAAAAATCCATAACGGATTTTTTCAGCCAAATAATATACCGCAACTTTGTTATAGCTTGTACTGCATTGTTTTTATCGCATGAAGAGATTTTTATTCCCGGTTATTTTCGTTCTGGCGAACCTGCTTTGCGCCGGCCCTGCTGCCGCTTCGCACATTTTCGGGGGCGAGCTGCTGTACACCAATATTTCCGGCAATAGCTACACTGTCCGGCTGACGCTGTACGGAGATTGCGGACCCACCGGGGCAAGTGCATTCGCTTACCTGCCTACGGCTACCCCGCTCATCCATATATATCATGGCAGCCACCTGGACTCCTTTCATATAGTGCTGCACGCCGAGCCTAATACGGGCATCGAGGTGTCGCCTGTTTGCCCCGCCGAGCTGCACAATACCAATTGCAATGGGGGCACACTGCCGGGGGTCAAAAAATTTGTTTACTCCGCCACTACAACACTCGGCTCCGTGCAGGCCGACTGGCACTTCCTGTTCGATGGCAATCTTGGCGATAGCTCCAAAGCCGGGCGCAGTGCCAATATAACCAATGTGTACAACGCCGCCGTCAGCAATGTGTACCTGGAAGCCACGCTGAACAACCTGGCCGGCCCCAACTCCTCACCTGAATACACAACCATACCCACGCCTTTCTATACCCTTAATGTGCCCCAGCAATATAACCAGGGCGCTGTTGACCCCGATAATGATTCACTGTCTTTCCAACTCGTGGATGCGCTTGACAATGGCAATTCTGTTTTTTATTACAGCAATCCCGACATCACGCTTTCCGGTGCCCGCCCCCTGCTGACAGACACAGGGCAATTTGTCTTTAACCCCCTCAACGGCCAGATGAGCTTCAAGCCCAATGCCTTGCAGAATGCGCTCGTGGTGGGCCAGGTAACTGAGTATAAGAACGGCATTATCGTAGGCACCAGTAAGCGCGAGATGACCTTTGTTGTCCTCAACCTGGATCTTGACTATGTGCAGAATACAAATGCAGTCAACATTTCAGGTGGCGGAAGTTCGGGCAACAACGTAATCAACTTATGTATTGGCACACCCACCGTATCGTTCGATATTAACCCGGTTGATACCGCAAGCAATAACATCTCTGTGAGCTACACTGCACTGCCTCCCGGCGCTACTATGAACCTGCAGAACGACAACACCACATCGCCGGCACTTCACTTTAGCTGGAACACTACTTCGGTCAACCCGGGTGTGTACAATTTTTTTGTAAGCTACAGGAACAATGCATGCCCCATATCCACCACGCAAACCATCGCTTACACGCTCAACGTAGTGAACCCCTTCCAGCTGATCTCCATCACGCAGGGAGCCACTCAATGCTATCATCCTGCCAATATAACGGCCATCATCACACAGGGTGTGCTGCCTGCCACCATCTCTATATCCAAAGATGGCAACCCTGTGTATACAGGCATCAGCGCCTCGGATACCGCCGGCTTCGCTTTGCCTGCAGGCAATTATACAGGCATGGTGTCTGCACCCGGCTTGCCGGGCTGTTCGGCGCCATTCAGCTTTACAATTGTCGATAGCGGTACCTATCCCTTCACGCCGGAGGTTTCGGGCGATCTTGCTTATTGCATCCACGATCCTACCACGGTCTTGCTTGCCGATTCCCTTGCAGGCTGCACAATTCAATGGTATAATGCAGCCGGCGTTAGCATCCCCTCGGCACCCCTGCCCTCTTCCGACTCAGCGGGTGTCTTTACCTGGTATGTAAGCCAGCGGAACGGGCCTTGTGTTTCTGCGCTGGAGGCAGTGAATGTTCATGTGTATGGCGAGCCCGACATCAGCCTCAATATGGAGCAGGGAACGGTATGTGTGGGCGAGGTAATATACCTTGATGCCGCAGGTGCGAAGAGCTACTACTGGGAGCCTTATAACAAGATATTTACCGACAAAGATGGCAGGCAATTCATCCGTGTTTACGAGCCTTCGGAATATACCCTTTACGTGGAGTCAGAGTTTGGCTGTAAAGACTCTTTGAAGCTGCGCTATACCAAGGTAGAGCCATGCTGCCACTTCACTTACCCCAATGCCTTTACGCCTAATGGCGATGGGAAGAACGACCGCTTCCATGCACTGGTGATAGGCAATATGGAATACTACGAGCTCAGCATTTACGACCGCTGGGGCAAGCGTGTATTCTGGACAAAGAACAAAGCCGACAGCTGGGATGGCAACTATAACGGCAGGCCCGCAAGCAATGGCACCTACTACTACCGCGTGCACGCTATGTGTGCCACCGGCCACGAAGAAGACAAGTCCGGCCCACTCGAAC
>APMI01037846.1_pt1 | contig 13433 bp, 12 predicted proteins | sample 667938 | NCBI WGS metagenome assembly APMI01 (sample SAMN01084076, study PRJNA167559) | wastewater metagenome | biome: Wastewater | place: Denmark: Ejby Moelle, Odense | collected 2011-11-28 | reverse complement strand
TTTTGAAGGAATAGTGTTTTAGCCGGGTTATAAATCAAATCGTACAAACAATGTCGGTTTGTAATAAATTGATAGGGTATTGTTGGTGCATTATCCACAGCAGGAAAACTGCCCAGTGGTGTGGTATTAATGATTAAAAGATATTCTTCTATGACTTCTTTGGAAAGATCTTCATAAGTAAAACCGTTTTCCTTTTTCGTTCGTGAAACAAATTTATACGCAATATTTAATTTGCTTAAAACAAAGGCCACAGCTTTTGAGGCACCGCCTGTGCCCAATATCAATGCTTTGTTATGCTGCGCTTGCAGCAAAGGTTTCAGCGATGCTTCAAAAGCCGGTGCATCGGTATTATATCCTTTTAATATGCCATTGGAAATTTTAATACAATTACAGGCAGCTATTGCTTTTGCTTCTTCATCTAAAGAGTTTAATAAGGGTATAATATCCTGTTTGTAAGGAATTGTAACATTAATACCACAAAGATCAGGATGCGTTTTTAATAATGGTTCAAACCCTTGAATAGATGTTAATTCAAACAGCTCATAGGCTGCATCAGTAATATTTTCGTTTAAAAATTTTCCTGTAAAATATTTTTTAGAAAAAGATTGTGCCAGCGGATAGCCGATTAGTCCAAACAATCGCATCAGTTTGAAGTCTTTTTATCTAAGTATAATGAAAATGTATCGCCTCGCAATCCTATACGCATTGCTTCCAAAGGAATTACTTCAGCCGGCGCAATATTGCCAAGGTTTACATTGCAGCCAATCAGCTCTAAAAAGTATAGTTGCTGTGCTTTTTGCGGCGCCTCCCAAATAATTTTTTCAGCAGGTATTTGTGTTAGTATTTCCTGTACCAGCCCTTCTCTTACTTCTCCCGTGCCACGGTAGATGCCGACATTCCCGGCTTCTCTGGCTTCTGCAATAACGTAGGTTGAACCGGCTTCTAACTCCGCTTTCATCAGCTCTATCCATTTATACGGCGGAATAATATGTGTAGCATCCTTACTGCCCACTTCGCTCAAAACCGTGCCGTGTTGTGTAAGTTTTTCAATATAACCACATTTTTCAGCGTGCGGAATGGTGATAGAGCCATCACTCACTTCCATATAACTAATGCCGTAATCGCGGCAAATATTTATATAATCATCTATCTGGTTACGCACTAAAAAGGCTTCAAATAAAGTACCGCCAAAGTAAACGGGGATATCGTATGCTTTATAAACCTCCAGCTTATCAATCAGGTTGGGCGTAACAAAGGAAGTTCCAAACCCCAGCTTCAGCACATCTACATGCGGCGCACTTACACTCATAAAGTTTTTGGCTTCCTGCACACTTAATCCCTTATCCATAACCATAGTAATACCAAAAGTTCGCGGCCGCTGTGTCCTGTCGGGTAATTGAGATAGATTAAAGTTCATTCCCTGAAAATTATTTGTAAATGTTCGGCAGCAAAAGTAGTATTTATTTATACATACACATTTACAATAAATAAGTTATTTGTTTTTGCGCTTTCTTTTATAGCGCACGAGCAAATCGCTCACTTGTTGATATTGCAATATGGAGGGGTTCAGTTCAAATAATTTTTTAAATAAAACAGGCGATTTTGACAGGCCTTCTTCTAACTCGATCAGCGCCTGCTTGGTTTTACCCAAGGCAAAATAAATGGCAGCTTTATAATACCTGAAGAGCGGCTTTTCTAAAAGTAAATTTTCTGCATTGTCAATCTGTTCCAGCGCCTGCTCGTAATATTCAGCTATGTACAGGCATCTTATCAGCGCTTCCCAAGTTGAGACCGATTTAGGCCGCATTCTCACCGCATTCATAAAATACTGTATGGCTTCTCTTGTAAAGCCTAATTGCATTTTACATTCACCCATCAGCAAATTATATTCAGGTTTGTTACGCTTTATTTTTATAGCAGTTTCTAATTGCCTGGCGCTTTGCTGAAATTTATTTTCCCGGTAATAAGTTATAGCCATTTTGTAAAATAAGAGGCTGTCGCTTTGGTTTAAATGCGATGCTTTACGGTAATAAAAACGTGCCTGGGCATAGTTTTTAAGTTTTTCATAACAGTGGCCAATAGCTTCATAAATCACATCTTCCGGTTTAGAAAGTTCCAATACTTTTTCCAGGGCTTCAATGGCTTCTTTATACTTTCTCAGGCGAATGTAGGCATCGCCCATATTGCGGTAAGCGTAATCAAATTTTTCATCAATTACTATAGCATACAAATAGGCATCTATTGATTTCTCATACAATTTAATGCCCTGGTAAGCGGCTGCCAGGTTAAACCAGGCCAGTTCGTTATAAGGATATTCGTCAATTATCTTTTGATGTAACTCAATACTTTCGGCGCTTCTGCCCGTAAAATCGGTCCAAAAGCAAATTTTATAAAGCGCCTCCTCGTTATTAGGATCCTGCTCCAAAATCATCCGCAGACAGTCGAATACTTTATCAAAATTTTCATAATCATCATAAACATCGGCCAGCTCAAAAAGCAATTCCAGCTTATCTTCACCTTCAAACAGGTTCAGCGCCACTTCAAGCAGTTCTACGGCTTCTTCCTGCCTGTCCAAAGCCAAGAGCGCTTCTGTTTTTAATATATAGATGTCAATATCGCTATTGTCAAATATTACAGCTTTATCAAGTATTTCCAAAGCCTCGTAATACTCTTTATTATTAAGTACCAGATCGGCTTTTTTTACCATCAGGGCAGCGGAATACGGAAATTGTTCTATGGCTATATCTACAGCCTGCATGGCCTTTTTATAGGCCTCCTGTGCTTCAAAATAATTGATAATCTGCTCAAAAGCTTCCTCCTCCAGATAGGTTGGTGCATTGCCTTTTCTAAGATCATTATATTGTGCCAGCAGCTCTTCTATTTCTCTCTTCCCCTCACTAAGCGGATATTCCATCATGTCGATAAATTTAATCTCCAAAAATCTTGTGACCTCAATTAATAACAAAGTAGCACAAATTATGCTACATATGGGGGCAAATTTTCCTCATATGTGCAAAACTTTTTGAAAACTTTAGCATTTTAGTTAAATAAACCCTATTATTTAAGTATTTTTTATTACTTTTGCACCAGTGAAAGTTAAAAATAACGTTATGTATAAAGGTGTATTGTTTATATTGATGCTCTCCCTGGGTTTGGGTACAGCATCTTTTGCTGCATCTGACGTCGTTGTTGCAGACAATTTTGGCAAAGAGAAACCTGTTAAAAATGCACTCGCTGCCGAAAGCCGATACAGTAAAGACCTGAGTTCATTTTCTCTCAGATCCGGTATGCAATTCAGGGGTGAAAAAATAATAGACAATAGTGAGTCTACCGCCAATTACTTTAATATAAATACGATTAGTACTTCTTCCAAAGGTCAGACTAATTTTATACTTTCTTATAAAAAGAGAACCTTCCTGAATAAAGTTACTGTTACCTTCAACCCTACTGAAGCAGTTAATAATTACAATATCAGATAGATAATTTCTTCGATTAATTAAAATACCCCCACAATCATGCCGGGGTATTTTTTTGTGTTGAATTACAATCAGATTTTTGCCTGATTAATGCTGTTGAAAGGATTCATGATATACGTCAAAACAGCATTGTCTCTCATCAGTTCCACCACCCTGAAGCCGCGATAATCTGTACCCCAATTACCACCAAAATGTGCGTCAAAAACAAAAGCAATATTGTCTTTTGTTTTTATGCCTTCCTCATCATGATCGTGCCCATTAAAAATACAACGTACATTTTTATACTTTTTTACAATATTTAAAAATTCAGGACTATCGATACCATGTGTGGTAAGTTTTGCCGGGTTGATATGAATGAATATAAAAACATTTTTCATTTTCTTGTATTGTTCCAGCTTTTGGCTCATCCACTTTATATCAGGATTTAAATATTCCCCTTTTTCATTAGAAGTAGTAGCTGCTAAAAACGCCGTATTACCAATTATAAAATCATAATTGAGCGGCATCTGCCAAATGCTTTCCCATAGTTGTGGCGAGGCATGATCGTGGTTTCCTTGTGTTACATAGTACTTCATCTTCAGTTTATCCAGAGCCGCTTTTGCAGCCGGAAAATGACTGGCATCATCGTGAATAATATCTCCGTTAATCATACAAAAGGCAAAGGGTTCTTTGGCATGCTCTTCATTAATTCTTGAAACCAACGTTGCAAAATAATTTTCATAATCTGTATCTTTTTGCCCATAATGCCCGTCAGATGCCACTACAAACCGCAACAGTTTATTCTTCTTTCGATAATCGGCGGGTAAATGGCTGGCTTTTAGTAATTGCCCGTTTGCCAATAACAAAAATGCCGGCCCTGCAATTTGTAAAAAATCTTTTCTTTTCATTTTGATTGATGTTGGATTACAACAAAATTATCACTGTTCTCCTATCTTTTTGCCTGAATAAAAATACTTAACCGATTTATAATACAGATTTAGATTTTTATTCCAAAAACACCTATGTCAACTTGACACTATTTTTTACGATTTTGCAAATGGATAGATATTTGATTACTTTTAACGCGATACTAAGCTGATGCTACATGCTGAAAGCTGTTTTTACAAAAAATAGAGAATTAAAATAATAAGAATTTATTTATGAATTACAATTCAGAATTTGAAAAATACGCTGTAAAGCATAAAGGCATTTCCAGCAATATGCTTCATAGTTATGGCAACCATTTAGTTACTGCGCTTACACCTAATATTATAGAGGAACGACCCATGAATGTAGCTGTGATGGATGTTTACAGCCGCTTAATGATGGACCGTATTATATTTTTAGGCTATCCTATTAATGATGAAGTAGCCAATATTGTTACCGCCCAGTTATTATTTTTAGATAGTACCGATCGTGTTCGCGATATTAATATGTACATTAATAGCCCCGGCGGTAGTGTGTACGCGGGTTTGGGCTTGTATGATACTATTCAATATGTAACGCCTGATGTGGCTACCATTTGTACAGGCATGGCTGCATCTATGGCCTGTGTGCTATTAGCTGCAGGAACTAAAGGCAAACGCGCAGCTTTAAAACATTCCCGCATTATGATGCACCAACCCAGCGGCGCTATTGGCGGACAGGCCAGCGATATAGAAATTACAGTAAAAGAAATTCGTAAGTTGAAAACAGATCTCTACGAAATTGTAAACCATCATTCGGGTAAATCCATTGAACAGATTGAACAGGACTTTCAACGTGACCATTGGATGACGGCGCCTGAAGCAAAGGAATACGGCTTGATTGACGAAGTGCTTTTAATGAATCATAAAAAAAATAAATAAGCAATTGTTCATAGTTCAGGTTTATTAAAAGATCCTGAACCCTAAGTTAAAAAAATGAATATGAAACCGAATATATACACTAATAAATGGCAGCAACCTCTTAGAATGGATGAAGAAGATCCGGCAGAAGAAACTAAAGAAAAAGAAGATAAGCGGGATGACCTTATGATGCTGAACAAGCGCCTTGAAAAAATGTTTTTTGAAAAAAGAGCTGTTCACTTATGGGGCGTTGTAGATGATAAAAGTGCGCGGGAAGTAACTACAAAATTATTATTGCTGGAAGCTGATAAACCCGGCGAAGAAATAAAATTTTACATTAACAGCCCCGGTGGTATTGTAACCAGCGGCATGGTGATATATGACACGATGCAGATGATTACCAGCCCCGTTAGTACAATTTGTATGGGCCTGGCCGCTTCAATGGGAAGTATTTTATTAAGTGGTGGCAAAAAAGGAAAAAGATTTATTTATCCTCATGGAGAAGTAATGATACACCAACCTTCTTTAGGCGGCTATATTCGCGGGGTAAGCAGCGATCTGGAAATTCAGGCTAAACAAACACAGCGTGTAAAAGCAATTGGCGCTAAAATTTTAGCCGATAATTGTGGTAAAACCGTAGAAGATATCATGAGGGATTTTGACCGCGATTTCTGGATGGATGCTGATGAAGCTATTAAATACGGAATTGTAGATAATATTATTGATAAATTGTAAAATTTATTGCAACCTGATTGTACCCATCAGTTGGCTGTAAATTCAATATTAAACTTTTAAACCCTAAAACCGCTGCATTAGTAGCGGTTTTGTTTAACTTTGCATTTCATTAAAATTTTTAATCCATGTCTGAAACAGTTTTACGTTGTTCTTTTTGTGGGCGCAGCCGCGATGAAGTTCAAATACTTATAGCCGGCCAGGATGGACATATTTGTGAAAATTGTGCAGAACATGCCCAGGAAATCATTGAGCAGGAACTTACACTTAAGGATGATAGTAATCGCAGTTCTTCCGGTTTTTCGCTCAATGTAAAAAAACCAAAAGAAATTACAGCTTTTTTAGATGAATATATCATTGGCCAAAATGATGCTAAAAAAGTATTGGCTGTTGCCGTTTACAATCATTATAAAAGATTAAAACAAAGAACTAAGGAAATTGACAGTTTCAGTGAAGTTGAAATTGAGAAAAGCAACATTGTTATGGTAGGTGAAACCGGCACCGGTAAAACTTTGCTTGCCAAAACTATTGCTAAAATGCTCAATGTTCCTTTTGCAATTGTAGATGCTACCATATTTACAGAGGCCGGTTATGTAGGCGAAGATGTGGAAAGCATTCTTACAAGGTTATTACAGGTTTGTAATTATGACGTGGCTGCTGCTGAACGCGGCATTGTTTATATTGATGAAATTGATAAAATTGCACGCAAAAGCGACAACCCCAGCATTACAAGAGATGTGAGTGGTGAAGGTGTGCAACAAGGTATGCTGAAATTATTAGAAGGTACAGATGTGCTGGTGCCACCACAAGGCGGCCGTAAACATCCCGATCAAAAAATGATCAAGGTCAACACCCAGAATATTCTCTTTATTTGTGGCGGCGCTTTTGACGGTATTGACAAGATCATTGCACGCCGGGTACAAACCAATACCATTGGTTTTAATATAGATAAAGAACATCAGGATCTGATGAAGAAAAACCTGTTGAAATTTGTAAATGCACAGGATTTGAGAACTTTTGGTCTCATTCCTGAATTATTAGGCAGGTTGCCAGTGGTAACACATTTGGAGCCATTAGATCCTGAAACATTACGCGCTATACTTATAGAGCCTAAGAATGCGCTTATGAAACAATACAAAAAATTATTTGAACTTGAAGGCATTGAACTTGAAGTGGAAAATAGTGTATTGGATTATATGGTGTCCAGAGCTGTGGAATATAAACTAGGCGCCAGAGGATTGCGCAGCATTTGCGAAAATATTTTAACAGACGCTATGTACGAGTTGCCTTCAACCAACCAAAAAAACTTTGTTTTAACCGAAGAATATGCCAGACAAAAATTTGATAAGAACAAACTGGGACTTATTCAGGCTGCTTAAAAAAAACTTGCAAATTATAGATTTTGAACTATCGGAAATTTAATTCAAGACTTATATGAATGATCTGTTGGAAAAACTCAAAAGCGATGCCGGCCTTACTGAAGAGCAGGCATTAAAAGCTATAGAAACCATTAAAGAATATGTAGTGGAAAAGTTCCCGATGTTAGAAACTGCTGTCGGTAACTTATTTGGATCAAACGCATAGCTATCTTCATCCATCTTTGTAATGTATAAACTGCAACGCTCATGGCAACAAAAGATGCAAGAGTAACTGACTATATTGCCAAAGCACAACCATTTGCCCAGCCTATTTTGGAGCATATCAGAAAAATTGTTCACAAAGGCTGTGAGGATGTTGTGGAAACGATGAAATGGAGTTTCCCCAATTTTGATTACAATGGTAAAATACTTTGTAGTATGGCCGCTTTTAAGCAGCACTGTGCTTTTGGTTTTTGGCTGGCCGGTGAAATGAAAGGCATGGAGCCGTTTATAAATGCTGAAAACTCCCAGGCCAGTATGGGTATGGGACATTTTGGCAAATTAAAAAGTATAAAAGACCTGCCGGCAGAAAAGATATTATTGCAATTAATAAAAGAAGGGATGGAACTTTCTGATAAAGGAGTGAAACTTAAAAAGAAAGCCCCGGTTACATCTGCAGCAATCATTCCCCCGCCCGACGACCTGTTAGAAGCCCTTTCCAAGAATAAAAAAGCTGCTGCCATTTTTGAAAAGTTCCCTCCCTCCCATCGCAAGGAATACATTCTATGGATTACTGAAGCAAAAACTGATGTAACCCGCCAAAAGCGTCTCAGCACTGCTATAGAATGGATCGCGGAAGGGAAAGGAAGGAACTGGAAGTATGAAAAAAAATAATCAGCAGATTAAATAAATCGATTAATAATATTTTCCAGATATTCCTGCCTGCCGCTGATCATTTTAGGTTCGCCTTTTTTAATGGCGTATTCACGCAAATCTTCTAAAGACAATTTCCCTTCTTCAAAATCTTTTCCTTTACCACTGTTAAAAGAAGCGTAGCGGTCTGAACGGATTTTTTTGTAATCAGATTTTTGCAGAATATCATCTGCGATAATTAAGGCCCTGGCAAATGTATCCATGCCGCCAATATGTGCGTAAAACAAGTCTGCGGGGTCCGTACTGTTACGCCGGATCTTTGCATCAAAGTTAATACCGCCACCCTGCAAACCGCCGGCTTCCACAACTACAAGCATGGCTTCAGCCAGTTCATTTACATTATTAGGAAACTGATCCGTATCCCAGCCATTTTGATAATCGCCGCGGTTGGCATCCATGCTGCCCAGCAACCCCGCGTCAGCCGCTACCTGCAATTCATGCTGAAACGTATGCCCCGCAAGGGTTGCGTGGTTTACTTCAATATTAATTTTAAAATCGTTCAGCAAATCATACTGACGTAAAAAACCAATTACTGTTTCACAATCATAATCGTACTGATGTTTGCTGGGTTCGCAGGGTTTCGGTTCTATAAAAAAAGTTCCTTTAAAACCATTGGCCCTTGCGTAATCTTTTGCTTTGTGCAGGAACATGGCTAAGTGCTCTTTTTCGCGTTTCATATTTGTATTCAGCAGGCTCATATAACCTTCGCGGCCACCCCAGAACACATAGTTTTCACCGCCCAAAGCAATGGTGGCATCAAGTGCGGCTTTCACCTGTGCAGCCGCGTGGGTGAGCACATGAAAATCAGGATTGGTAGCAGCGCCGTTCATGTAGCGCCTGTGCGAAAAAAGATTAGCCGTGCCCCATAAAAGTTTAACACCCGTTTCTTTTTGCTTTTCACCAAGATATTTTGTAAGTGTTTGCAGGCGTTTGTCATTGTCTGCAATATCGTTCGTATAGTCCACCACATCCACATCGTGAAAACAATAATAAGGCAATCCTAATTTACTTATAAACTCGAAAGCCGCGTCAGCCTTATCTTTCGCGCGTTTGATGGGGTCTTCTTTTTTATCCCAGGCAAATAAATGCGTGGGCTCGCCAAACGGATCGGCGCCGCTGCCGTTAAAGCTATGCCAGTAAGCGCAGGCAAAACGCAGCCAGTCTTTCATTTTTTTACCAGCCACCGTTTTGTTCTCATCATACCAGCGAAAAGCAAGCGGGTTTCCAGTTTCAGGCCCTTCGTATTTAATTTTTCCGATACCTTTAAAATACTCTTTGTTTGATTTTTTAGTTGCCATAAAAGTTATTTGAAATTTAATATTTGATTTTTTTTGTTATCATCTGTAGTGCTACTATTATCTTCCTTGTGTCACTCACTTGTACTATAGAATATATTTCAGCTTAAATGCATACCCAGCAAAGCTTTCCATTGTTCGTATAATTCATTGTACAGTTTTGTTTGATGGGGTTGAACGCTGCCAATTGGCTTCCTGTTCGCAGCAGCTTCAGCCGCATCTTTAAATATGCCTGCGCCAATGCCGGCGCCAATTGCCGCGCCATAACTGCCATCGCCTTCATAAAACTCTACGGTAACATTATTCACATCTGCAAAAGCCTGTGCAAACACGTCACTTAAAAAAAGATTGGCTTTGCCCGCGCGCACTACATTCGGGTTCATGCCATTCTCCCGCATAATATCCAAACCGTACCTGAAAGAAAAAGCGATACCTTCCTGCACTGCCCTTATTAAATGCGGCGTTCCATGAATATTGAAATCTATATTATTAAAATGTGCACCCACAATTTTATTGTTCAACATTCTTTCTGCGCCATTTCCAAATGGGATGGCGAAAAGCCCGTCAGCGCCGGGTTTCACAGTTACGGCTACTAAATTTAATTCAGCATAGCTCATGTCTTTTCCTGCAATAGTTTTCATCCACCTATTAAAAATCCCGGTGCCATTGATGCACAATAAAACGCCGATTCTCTGTGCGTCGGCTTTATGATTGACATGCGCAAAGCTATTAATCCGCGATTGCTTATCATAAGCTAATTGATCGCTCACACCATAAATTACGCCCGATGTTCCTGCTGTTGTAGCTACCTCGCCGGGATGCAGTACATTTAATGCAAGCGCGTTATTGGGTTGGTCACCGGCTTTGTAGCTAACAGGTACGCCTGCTTTTAAACCTAATGTTTCTGCCACATCGTTTTTAAGCAAACCCTGCGGTGCAAACAGTTCCCGAACTTCCGGAATTAAATTTTCATCAAAACCAAAATGGTTTAAAATATCTTTCGATAGCCGGTTGTTTTTAAAATCCCAAAAAATGCCTTCGGATAGCGCGGAAACGCTGGTGGTAATTTCGCCGGTTAATTTCATTGCGATAAAATCGCCGGGCAACATGATCTTATCAATGTTTTCAAAAACCTCCGGTTCATTTTCTTTAACCCAGGAAAGTTTGCTGGCGGTGAAATTGCCGGGTGAGTTTAATAAACAAGACAAACAATGTTCTTCACCAATGGCAGCAAAAGCTTTATTGCCCATTTCCACTGCGCGGCTGTCGCACCATATAATGGAGTTTCTTAAAATATTTTGTTCTTTATCTACCAGCACCAATCCATGCATTTGGTAAGCAATGCCAATAGCAGCAATATCTTTGGGATTGTAGCTACCTTTAGCATTACATTTCAGTATCGCCTGCTGCGCATCGTTCCACCACTGGCCCGGGTTTTGTTCGGCCCAGCCCGGTTTTATAGCAATGATCTCTGATTCTGTATCAGGAAATGATGCGCTGGCAATCAATCGCTGCGTTTGCGCATCTACTACTGATGCTTTTACTGATGATGTACCAATATCGAGGCCAAGGAGGAGCATATTAAAACTTATTTAAAAAATGTTATGATCAGAATATTTTTAACCGATTAGAATAAAATTATGTAAAACCTGCCATTAACACAGCTATTATGTAATATGCTTTTCATCGAAAATGTTATTGAGTTATCAACAATTCGGAATTATATTTCTGAATATCTTAATGTTAAAATAATTTAGCACAGGAGTTTATTAGCCTGTACGATTAACTTCAGTCTATTGATACCCCGGGTTTTGATAGGCTTTTTTCTCCGCGTCCGATACTTCCATACCATCAAGTTGCCCTTGCGGAATAGGCCGCAAATAGTGGTAAGGCTGAATCGTACGTGTAATGGTTGCAGGCGTATGGTCTCCGTAGTTACTGCCGCCGATCTTATAGCTTGATGCCAGTTCAGTCCATTTTTGGGTACGAACCAGATCGAACCACCGATAGCCTTCGCCATAATATTCACGTGAACGCTCTGCCAGTATGTAGTTGATATCAATGGTTGCCGGAGTAGCTGCTGTCATTGCAGCGCTATTGTCCTGAACTTTAGCCGTATTTCCATTATTATCCCAACGCCATTTTCCGGCACGGGCGCGAAGAACATTGACTAGCTCCCTGGCGCTTTTACCAGCTTTAACAGCGGCTCCTTTTACAGCGGCTTCTGCTGCTACCAGGTACAATTCAGAAAATTTAGCAATATTAAATGGCCTTGTACTGGCCGCGTTCGGCTGGCCTAAACCTGTACCATTATCCGTACGATAAGTGCCTAATTTCCATAATCCGGGGTAAACTATCCTGCTGATCCCTTGCGGAGAAACAACAAAATCGGCCCTGCCGGGTAATACACCCGCGCCAATATTACTTTTATAAACGGAGTTTGAATAGTCAATAGAAGCAGTTGGTTCCTCGTTTAAAAAAGTTAAAATCGCGCCGCCGGGGGCTACCTGCATATTGTTTGCATTATACACGTAAGCGTTGGTCAAACCTGCTTTATTCCAGTTGCCATGATAAACGGTTACAAAAGTACCATCGTATCTTGAGTCATTTGTTTTATCAGCAAAAGTGTTTACGATGGCTCCAATAGTGGGCGCCATGCGTGTCCAGGGGCGTCCCAGTGGCTGTGAAGCTTCGCGCTGAACGGAACTTATAACAGTGCTCCAATTAGTATTAGTAGCGCTCCTGATATTAGTATAATTCCAGGTCATCATCCAGCCGGCAAAGTTTTCGGGAGCTCCGCCATTGCTGTAAGTAAGGCTGCTGGCATTGTAAAACTCGCTTTTTTCAGTATGATCCGCATACAAAAGAATTTCTTTATTCCGGTCATTTGGTCCCAGATGTATATCATAATAAGTGGCTTGCAAGGCAAAGGGCCCCGGATTTTCAATTGCGGCAGTAGCCACATCATATGCCTGCTGAAAATACCATTGGGCGTTATGTCCGTCAGGATCTGTGCGCGCTGTTTCGGGATAAGTAGGAATATTATTTGGATTTTCAAGCCACCAGGCATAAGTAAGATAAGCTTTAGCCAAATACAGCCGTGCTAAAGTTTTTGTAACGCCGCCGGTAACGCGACCGGTTTCAGGTAAGTCGTTTATTGCGGTTAACAGGTCAGGGAATATAGCTTTTGTATAGACTTCCGGCACTGTGTTTCGAACCGAAGTACGTGTGGTGGAAGTATTGAATTTTAATTCTCCTGCACCCAGATCTAAGGGTACACCGCCGAAAGTTTGTACCAGCATAAAATAATCAAAGGCACGAAAAAATCTTGCCTCTGCAATGAGTGCATTGGAAATGGTGCTTACTTGCACCGCGTTTTCAATAATACCGCTTGCTGTATTGATGTTAGGGAATGCTGCTCCCCACAGCACATCAGCACGGCTGCTTGTAGATGTAATGGAGCCCACGCCGGAAAGATCCATATCTTTAAAATTCGCATCGGCGCTTTGCGCATAAGTTACTTCATCCGTGCCTGTAAGGGTGGCATTATAGTAATAAGCCTGACCATAAATATAACGCAGGTGTGCGTACATGGATGTCAATCCGCCATTCACGCCTTTTTCAGTTTTAAAAAATCCGGGCTCATAAATGCTGCGTGGCTGCTCATCTAAAATTTTAGAACAGGAGATTAGAAAAACAGGGATGGCAGCAAGGCTCAGTAAAATTTTTATCTTTATATTTTTCATTTCTAATATTTTTTAAAATGTCAAATTAATACCAAGAATATAGTTGCGGGTAGAGGGAGAGTTTGTGCCGATCGTTAATAAACGCCTT